>JAABUQ010003604.1_pt1 | contig 28079 bp, 25 predicted proteins | sample 5560001 | NCBI WGS metagenome assembly JAABUQ01 (sample SAMN10711888, study PRJNA513371) | rock metagenome | isolation source: Antarctica rocks | place: Antarctica: Victoria Land, Finger Mt nord | collected 2015-12-18 | reverse complement strand
CCTTGGAAGTTGGTTCCGGCGTGCCTTCGGCGTCACCCCAGGGGTCACGCACGAAATTCTCTTGTTCTGATCACTGATCGGGTGGAAGACCGTCTTTTTTGGAGGATGGAATGGCATGTCGATGACGACGTTGATCGAGCAGTTCGGCGAGATCGAGGACCCACGCTGTGCTGGCAAGGTCGGGCATCGTCTGGGCGACATCCTGGTCATCGCGGTGTGTGCGGTGATCGCGTGCGCCGAAAGCTGGGAGGACATCGCCCTGTATGGCCGCAGCAAGCGAGCCTGGCTGGAGAGCTTCCTGGAGCTGCCGTTCGGCATCCCGTCGCACGATACGTTCCGGCGGGTGTTCATGCTGATCGACCCGGACCGGTTCGAGGCGGCGTTTCTGTCCTGGGTGCGGGGCCTGACGCAGGACTTCGCCCGCGAGGTGGTGGCGATCGACGGCAAGACCCTGCGCGGCTCGTTCGACCGCGGGCGGGAGCAGTCACCGTTGCACATGGTCAGCGCCTGGGCGAGCGAGCAGAACCTGGTGCTGGGCCAGCGCTGCGTGGACGGCAAATCCAACGAGATCACCGCCATTCCCGTGCTGCTCGACGCGCTGGAGCTCGAGAACAGCATCGTGACGCTGGACGCGATGGGCTGCCAGACGGCGATTGCTGAACGAATCCTGGAGCGCGGCGCCGACTACCTGCTGGCGCTCAAGGGCAACCATGGTCGGGCGCACAAGGCAGTGGCCGAGCATTTCGCCCACACCTGCTTCGACATTGGCGGCATGGTGCCGGCGTTCCACGACGCGTTCGACGACACGCATGGCCGCTTGGTTCGCCGTAGGATCTTCACCAGCACTGAAGCAGTTAGTCTCACGCCGCTTGAAGGATGGCCCGGCCTGCGGTCTGTGCTGGCGGTGGAGACCATCCGCAGCATCAACGGCTCGACCAGTACCACGGCGGATATCCGCTACTTCCTGTGCAGCGGCGATGACACGCCAGAGGTGCTCGGCCAGGCGATCCGCAAGCACTGGACGATAGAAAACTCCTTGCACTGGGTGCTCGACGTGACGTTCCGGGAGGATCACAGCCGGGTCCGCGACCGCACCGCGGTGTGCAACCTCGCTATCCTGCGCAAGATCGCGCTCAACCTGATTAACCGCGACGTTTCATCCAAATCCAGCAAGCGCGGACGACGCAAGCAGGCCGGATGGAACGACACCTACATGCGCAGCCTGCTGCTTTCATAACATGCGACATAGACAGCATCTTTCGTGCGTGACCCCTGGGCGTCACCCCAGGCCGCTACCGCGCGGGCTGGTCACGGTCACAAACCTGCCAGACGCGGCAGTGACCTGGTTCTAGACCTGGCTTGAGAAGGGCGGATGCTGCGCCATTCCGCCTCGGCGCTCGCCGGACGCGGCAGCTGCCTCGCATCAATGGACAGGGTGGTGCCGTGCAAGGACCGTATGTCAACGTTGTCTCTTACCTGCTGGTTGTCGGTGCCGGGATCAGCGTCGCACTCCAGCAGGTTCTCAATGCGAAGCTGCGGACGGAGCTGGACTCCCCATGGTGGGCAGGGTTCGTCAGCTACTTTGTCGGCGTGCTGGCGATGCTGTAGCGCGACGCGAAGGATGTCCGGCCAGCGACACCAAGGATGGCCGGTCGCTGCGCCCCTTGCTGATAGTCTGGCCGACGCACGGCGACAAGAAGATATGTCACCGCGCGTGATGAGTTGCTGAGTGTTGGGTTGTTCTACTGGTTCGTGTCGCGCTTGGTGTCGCTGGAAGGCTTTGGCTTGCGTGCGGCGCGCTCGACGGCGGCCCGGCGGCGGTAGCTTTCGACGTTCATCTCGAAAATCGTCGAGTGGTGAACCAGGCGATCCACGGCCGCGAGCGTCATTGCGGCATCCGGGAAGACGCTGGTCCACTCGCCAAAGGGGTGGTTTGCGGTCACCAACAGGCTGCGCCGTTCGTAGCGCGCAGCTATCAACTCGAACAAGACCGAGGTTTCGGCTTGATCCTTTCGGACATAGCAGAGATCGTCCAGGATCAGCAGATGGTACTTGTCCAGCTTCTCGATGGCGCTCTCCAGCGACAAGGATTGCCGTGCCTGCTGCAAGCGTTGCACGAGGTCGGTGGTTCGGGTGAACAGGACGCGGTAGCCATTCTCGACCAGGGCGTGTCCGAACGCGGCCGCGAGATGGGACTTGCCGGAGCCACTCGGGCCGAACAGCAGCACCGTGCCGCCGGTGGCGATCCAGCCGTCGCCGCTGGCCAGAGCGCTCACATGGGCACGGCTGATCATGGGCAGGGCGGCGAAGTCCATGCTGTCCATTGTCTTGCCCGGCGGCAGCCGCGCCTCGATCAGATGACGCTGGATGCGTCGCTGGAAGCGCTCGGCCAGCTCCAGTTCGGCCAGCGTGGCCAGAAGTCGCGCCGTGGGCCAGCCTTCTCGGTCCGCCCGCTCGGTGAAGGCGGGCCACAAGGCGGTCATGGTCGGCAGCCGCAGCTCGTTGAGCAGCAGCGGCAGCCGCGCGGTGTCGACCTTGATCGTGTCGCTGATCGTGTCGTTCATGCGACGGCTCCCATCGAGGGCAGCAGCGCGTCGTAGCTGGCTACCGGAGGAAGGTGGACCACGATCTCGGGCAGCGCCCCGGGGATTGCGGCGAACCGCACCCGCAATGCCGTCAAATCGACCTCGAAGGGCGACGTCGTGCCGATGCGCTGCTCGTGTTGCATCTGTTTAGCTAGTTCGGCGGCCAGTTCGGCTTCGCAGCCGCGCTCGTGGGCAAGTGCTAGAAGTGCGACCATCGTTTTGCAGGCGACGCGCGCGTCGCCGCCGGCCAGCAATCTTTCCCAGGCCTGCCGGTAGGCTGGACGCGGGAACAGCGCATCGCGATAGACCAAGTTAAGCAGTGCCATCGGCTTGCAACGCAGGCTGTGGATGACATGGCGGTAGTCGACGACATGGCCGTGGCGTCCCGCAGCCTCGCTGCGGCCGCGGCGCAGCGTCAGCACGGGGCTGTTGTCGCCGAGGAAGCATTCCAGCCGGTCATCGTACAGCCGGACCCGCAGCCGAAAGCCGATCAAGCGCGAGGGCACGGTGTAGAAGACCTTGCGCAGCACGAAGCCGCTGCTGGAGGTCACGAACACGGTGGCCTCGTCGTAGTCGGCGGTTCGTCGGGATGGCAGCTTGCCCAAAGCGGCGCATTCCAGTTGCACCATCTTGCCGCGACGAGCATTGCGGCGGCCGATGAAGTCGGCGATCCAGGCGCGATACGCCTCGAGGCTGGCAAAATCGACGCTGCCACGCAGCAGCAGAGCCTGGGCGACGCCGCGCTTAAGATGTCCGTGCTGGCTTTCGATGGCACCGTTCTCGTGCGCCACCCCGGTGTTGTTGCGGGTCGGCGCCATCCCGTAATGGGCGCAGAAGGCCTCGTAGCGGCGCGTCTGGTCGAGGCGGGCGTCGTCATCGAGATTGCGGAAAGCGGCGGAGAGGCTGTCGGAGCGATGCTCGGCCGGAACCCCGCCCAGGCTCCATAGAGCATTCTGAAGGCCGACCGCCAGCGCGGTGAAGCTTTCGCCGCCGAGCACGGGCTCGGCATGCTCCCAGGCAGAGTAGGCCAGCACGAAGTGATACAGCCGGTGCGCGAGCGGCTGACCGGCGATGCTGACGGCCGAGGCGCCCATGTCGGTGAAATCTGAGAGGCCTTGTTGTCCGGGGATGTGATTTTGGCGGAAGATCACCTCGCGATCGGCGCCGTGTTCAGCGCACCAAGCGCGCACGCGTCGCTCCAGGCTGCGCCGCAGGCGATCCCAGTCATGATCGGGATGACGCCGCTGCATCTCCTCAAGCAGGGTGACCGGGCGCAGACCAGGCTTGGCCTCCAGCATGGGGCGGATCTCGCCGTCCCACAGGCCAAGGAAAGGATCTGCGGTGTTGCGAGAGCGTCGCTGGTCCGCCGCCTGCCGTGACGGGAGACCGTGCCTGGTCTCGATGCGGCGGCCGGTTCGCTCGCTGAAGCCAGCCTTTGCAGCGGCCACGGGCTGGGGATGGTGAAGACGCGAAGCCATGAATAGCCTCATCTGCTGAGGGGTGACGTGTTGCCCGGGCACTTCGGTCCTCGTCTTGATCGTCGAGGAAGCGATTCTGCCCGCACACGCCGCGGCCCGCAGACACGGGGTCGAACCCGCGTCACCGGTTTGGCTGACCTACGGCCGGGCTTCGCCCGTCCTGCGGCCAGCCAAACCGGTCATCAGTCGTGTCGCCAACCGGCCATCAGTCGTGTCGCGCGATAGTGGCGGGAGATTTTACAAATCGTCCCTGGGAGCCGCCCGGGTCAGGGTCGCGCCGCACCCATATCGTTTTGCGGCATACCTTCCGGAACAATCGTAGCCACGATGGAGGCATCGAGTGCTTCGTAGCCGGCATAGTCGATGGCGGCATACAGTTCGGCACGGGTCTGCATACGATCCAGCATGTTGTGCGTGCCGCCGTCGCGGCGGATCGCCGCGAACAGGGCCTCCTGCGCCTTGTTGGCGACGCGCAGCGAACTCACCGGCCAGATCACCATGCGGTAGCCCATCGCCGCGAACTCGGCGGCGGTGAAGAACGGGGTGCGGCCGAACTCGGTCATGTTGGCCAGCAACGGCACGCCCGGCAGCCGCGCGGCAAACTCGCGCAGCATCTCGGCGGAGTGCAACGCCTCGGGGAAGATCGCGTCGGCGCCTGCCTCCATGTAGAGCCTTGCGCGCGCCACCGCGCCGTCGAGCCCCTCGCTGGCGGCAGCGTCGGTGCGGGCGATCAGGTACAGGTGGCGGCGGGCGCGGGCGGCGGCGGCGACCTTGGCCGCCATGTCCCGCGCGTTGGCCAGCCGCTTGTCGTTGAGGTGGCCGCACTTCTTGGGCAGCAACTGGTCCTCGATATGCACCGCCGCGGCGCCCGCATCCTCGAAGCTGCGAACCATGTGCATGACGTTGAGCGCCTCGCCATAGCCGGTGTCGCCGTCCACCAGCACCGGCAACGCCGAGGCCCGCGCCACCTGGCGGATGAAGAACGCAACCTCGTCGACGGTGATGATGCCGAGGTCGGGCAACCCCATGCTCGCGGTCATCGCGGCGCCCGAGAGATACAGCGCGGCAAACCCCGCGTCGCGTGCCTGCGCCGCGGCCATGCCGTTGTGCGTGCCGGGGATTTGCAGGATCTCGTCGCGCGCCAGCAGTTCACGGAAACGCTCGCCGGCCGGGCGCTGCGGCATATCCGAGCCAATCAGGTAGCTCATGCCGCGCGCTCCTCAATCGGCACGAATACTTGGTCATCGGGGCCAATGTAGTTGGCGCTGGGCCGGATGATCTTGTTGTCGGCGCGCTGCTCGATGACGTGGGCGCTCCAGCCGGCGGTGCGTGCGATGACGAACAGCGGCGTGAACATCGCGGTGGGGACGCCCATCGCGCTGTACGAGACGGCGCTGAACCAATCGAGGTTGGCGAACATCCGCTTGGTCTCGGCCATCACCCGCTCGATCCGCTCGGCGACGGCGAACAAGGCGATGTCGCCGCGGGCGCGCGCCAGCTGTTCGGCGACGCGCTTGATGATGGCGTTGCGCGGGTCGCTGACGGTGTAGACCGGGTGGCCGAAGCCGATTACCACCTCACGGGCGGCGACGCGGGCGCGGATGTCGGCCTCCGCCGCGTCGGGCGTCGCATAGCGCTGCTGGATGTCCAGCGCCGCCTCGTTGGCGCCGCCGTGCTTGGGTCCGCGCAGGGCGCCGATCCCGGCGGTCAACGCCGAGAACATGTCGGACCCGGTGCCGGCCACCACGCGAGCGGCGAAGGTCGATGCGTTGAACTCGTGTTCCGCATACAGGATCAGCGAGGTGTGCATCGCCCGGACCCATTCGGGCGAAGGCGGCCGTCCGTGCAGCAAGTGCAGGAAGTGGCCGCCGATGCTGTCGTCGTCGGTCTCGACCTCGATGCGGCGGCCGTGCTGCGTCCAGTGATACCAGTAGACCAGCATCGAGCCGAAGCACGCCATCAGCCGGTCGGCCACCGCGCGCGCGCCGGGCGCCTCATGCGCCGAGGCCTCCGGCGTCAGGCAGCCCAGTACCGAGCCGCCGCTGCGCATCACGTCCATCGGATGCGTCGCCGCCGGCAATGCCTCCAGCACCGACTTCAGCAACGCCGGCAGCCCGCGCATGGCCCGCAGCCGGGTCTTGTAGCCAGCGAGTTGCGGCGCGGTCGGCAGCGTGCCGTGCACCAGCAGATGTGCGATCTCCTCGAACTCGCAGCGTTCGGCGATGTCGAGGATGTCGTAGCCACGGTAGTGCAGGTCGTTGCCGGTGCGGCCCACGCTGCACAGCGCGCTGTTGCCGGCGACCACGCCGGACAGCGCCACCGACTTCTTTGGCTTAGGCGTGGTTTCCGACATGCCGGCGTTTCCTTAAAAGATGCCCCAGGTCAGAAGATGCCTTGAGGTCCGATGGCGAGGGTGCCCGCAGGCAGCGCGATGGTCAGCCCCGACAACCCGTCGGCGGCAAGCGTCGGCAGCCGCTGCGCCACGTCGAGGAACCGCGCCGCCTCCGATGTGTCCAGCAGGCCCTCGGTCAGCGTGCGGAATTTCCGCAGGTAGTCGGCGCGCTGCCAGGGCGTAGCGCCCAGCGTATGCGCGTTGGCCACCGCCATCTCGTCGGCGATCTCGCGCCCGTCCGCCATGCGGATCGTCACCCGGCCGCCGAACGCCTTCACCGCCGGATCAACCGAGTGGTAGCGCGCGGTCCAGGCCGGCTCCTCCACGGTGCGGATTTTATGCCACAGCCTGACCGTATCGGGCCGCCGCGCCCGCTCCGGCAGGTACGACCGCACATGGTGCCACTCGCCGTCCTGCAGCGCCACGGCCACGATGTACATGATCGAGTGGTCGAGCGTCTCGCGGCTGGCGCCTGGGTCCATCTTCTGCGGATCGTTAGCGCCAGTGCCGATGACGTAGTGGGTGTGATGGCTGGTCTCGATCACCACCTCAGCAACGTCGCCCCAATTCGCGACCCGCCGGCCCATGCGGAACGCGAGGTCGATCAGCGCCTGGCTCTGGTACTCGGCCGAGTGCTCCTTGGTGTATGTGTCGAGGATCGCCCGCTTGGCCTCGCCAAGCGCCGGCAACGGCACCTGGTAGCGGGCGGCCTTGCCATCGAGCATCCAGGCGATGACGCCGTCCTCGCCCTCGTAGATCGGGCTGGGCGCACCTTCGCCGCGCATCGCACGGTCCACGGCCTCGATCGCCAGCTTGCCGGCATGGCTGGGGGCGAACGCCTTCCAGCTGCTGATCTCGCCCTTGCGCGACTGCCGCGTGCTGGTGGTGACGTGCAGCGCCTGCTGCACCGCCTGGTAGATCACCTCGGCGCGCAAGCCCAGCAGCGTGCCGATGCCGGCGGCGGCGGATGGGCCGAGGTGCGCCACATGGTCGATCTTGTGCTCGTGCAGGCAGATCGCCCGCACCAGGTTGACCTGGATTTCGTAGCCGGTGGCGATGCCGCGCAGCAGGTCGCCGCCGCTGCACCCGGCCTGCTGCGCCACCGCCAGGAGCGGCGGGATGTTGTCGCCGGGGTGGCTGTACTCGGCAGCCAGGAAGGTGTCGTGGTAGTCCAGTTCGCGCACCGCGGTGCCGTTGGCCCAGGCGGCCCACTCGGCATGGACACGGACACCGGGCGGGCAGCCGAACACCGTGGCGCCGTGGTCGCGGGAATGCGCCAGCGCCTGGGCGCGGGCGGCGGTGACCGGCGCGCGGTTGATTGCGGCGATGGCCACGCTGGCGTTGTCGATGATTCGGTTCACGATCATCTCGGCGACGGCAGGCTCGACCGCGACCGGATCGGCGGCGACCGCGGCGATCTTCCACGCCAACTGATCCTCACGCGCCAGCCGGTCGGCTTCGGGATGCACGCGGACTTCGTGGATTACCATGCTGCGCTGTAGGGCGGCGGGCTTGCCCGCGTCAACTGCCGGGGCTCTGCCCCTGGACCCCGTCAAAGGCTCGCCTTTGAAATCCCTTAATGGATGGGTCTTAGGCCTTAGGCCCAGCGGGTCCAGGGCAGAGCCCGGCCTTGCTAAGACGAAATGCCCCGCACCGGCAACGCGACGGGCGAGGGCGCCGGCGGCAAGATCATGGGCGCCGCGACGCCCCAGCGAATGCGGCCAGCGGTGTGGCAGGCCGGGCAGGCCGGCAGCCAACGCATATGTACCGTACCGCAGGAGTCGCACCGCCACGTAGGGTCGGCCGCCGCCGTCGCCGCCCGCCGCAGCGCGTCGCGCTGGGCCAGCCGGCCTGTCTCGGTCTCGCCGCGCTCCTGCGCCTCCAGGTCGGCCATGAGCATCCATAAACGGCGCTGATCGAGCCCGCCGGCGCGCGCGCGGTCGAGGTGACGCCTCGCCTCGCCGGTCAGGCCCGCCTGCAGGTTGAGGGAAGCCAGCAACAAATGGCTTTCCGGGTCCTCGGCACGGCCCGAGACCAAGCGCCCGGCAGCCTTCAACCGCTCCATCGGATCGGCCACCTGCGCCAATGCCAGCGTCGCGAGGTCGGGTTGCGGCTGCTGCGTCCAGGCGTCGCGCAACACGTCCTGTGCGCGCGCCTCCTTGCCCGCGGCGCGCAACCGGCCGGCGTAGGAGAATGCCGCCGGGGTGAAGGCGGGGTTTTCCTTCCAAACCCGCTTGGCGCGGCGCAGTCCCTCGTCGGGATCGGCCTCGGCCTCCGAAGCAGCCACCGCATAGGCGGCACGCGGCGCGTCCGGCGGCGCCAGTTGCAGCGCCAGCTTCCAGTCGCCGGTGCGCACCGCAAGCTGCCCGCGTTCCTCGCGCAACCAGAGCCCGCCGGGATGAACCCGTTCGGCACGGCCGGCCAGCGTCGCGGCGTCGTCCCAGTCCTCGCGCGCGAGGGCTTGGCGGAACAGGCCGCGCAAGCCGAGCAACGCCGCGTCGCCATCGGCCAAGGTGCGAAACAGCTCGGTGGCGCGGTTGTCGTTACCGGCCAGCCGCTCCGCCTCGGCGGCAAGCAGCAGGGTCTGCGGCGTGTCGCCCAGCAGCCGCCTGGCTTTCCCGGCCTCGCGCCGGCTGTCCTCCGGCTCGCCCGCAGCCAGCGCCACCAGGGTACGCGTCACTGCGATGTCGCCGTTCGCACGCCGCCGCCCGGCCTGCCAGCGGCGCATCCGCAGCGGCGTGCCGAAAATCCAGCCGAGCACCCGCAGCACTGCCAGTAGCACCAGCAGCAACACCACCAGCGCGGTCAGCGCCAATGGCGTCGAGGTCTGCACCGACAGGCCGGCGAGCGCCACGGTGACGTCGCCGGGGAGGCCGGCGAGCCACCACGCCAGCGCCACCGCGGCGATGCCGAGCGCCAGTATCCATAGAACGAACTGCATCAGCCGTGCGCCAGTGCGGCGACGGCGGAGGTCAGCGCTGCCCGCGCATCGAGCAGCGACTGCGCCTGCTTGCGCCACGGCAGCATCGCCTGCGCCGCCGCCGGGTCGAGCGCGTCCAGCGCCTGCAACGTGCCGCCGAGGTCGCCGGCGTCGAGCCGTTGCTGCGCCGAGGCCAGCGTGGCTGCGGCGGGCGCGCCGACCAGCACCTTGTCGCCCTGCTTCACGGTGACCAGCGATTGCGCGCGGGTCCACATCCGGCTCGCCAGCGACTGTCCCGCGAGCGATGGGCGGCTGGCCTCGGCGGCCTGCTTGGCGGCGTCCGGGAACGCGATGCGCAATGCCGCCTCGGTCGGCGGCGGCTCGGTTGCGAACCGTGTCAGGGCGGCGGGCGCGCCAGGGAGGTTGCCGAGCGGACGCCCGGCGTTCAGCGCCGTCGATGCGGCCTGCAGCTGTTGGGCATGGGCAGCCCGATCCGCCGACGCATCGGCCTGGGTCTGTGTCGAGGTAACTTTCTGACCCAGGGTATCGAGTTGGCCGACCAGCCCCTGCACCTGGCCTTTGAGCGCCGACTCGTCGGGCACCACGACGGCGGGACGCTGTTCCAGGGCCGTAATGCGGTCTTCAAGCGGCTTGAGATCCACCGGCGGCGGCGGTTCCGGAGGCGGTGCCGGCAGCGGGCGCGCTTCCAGCTTCGCCACCCGGCCGTCCAGTGCCTGCAACTGATCCGTCAGCGCCGCCAGCTTCGACGGGTCCGTGGCCTGTTGCGCCTGCTCGACCTGCTGCACGCGCTGGGTGAGAGCGTGGCCGGTGCGCCACAGCCAGCCAACCGCAATAGCGAGCAGGACGACGCAAATTATCGCCACCACCGCCGGCAGGTTGGAGCGCCGCGTCGGGGGCGGAGAACCCTGGTCCTGCGGCTCGATCGGATCAGTGGCGGGCGGGAGCGACAATTCGCCCGGCTCGGTCATTTCAGCCATGCAAGCAGCTCATCCTGGTTCGGCGCCGATGCAACACGGATGCTCGCCCACGGCAAGGGGGAGAGTGCGTGTGCCGTCGCGTGCGAGATGGCTATTGCGGTTACCGGAGCCAGCCGGGCGCACGCCATGACGCCGCGACGACGGATTGCGCCGGTGAAGGCCAGGGCCGAGGCCGGCGAGAAAAACAGTGCCGCGCCCACCCGCCCGGCCGCCAACTCCCGCCACGCCGCGTCGGCGACGCGGCCGCACGGCCGGGCGGCATAGGCGACGCGCCGCACCACCCGGAAGCCGCGCAGCCGCAATGCCGCGACCAGCGGGCCGCCCTGGCTTTCTCCGGTGACGACCAGCAGCGGCAGTCCGCCAGGATCGCAGCTGAACTGCGCCATGCGTGCCAGGGCGGCGGCATCCCGCCCGGCGCTGCTGACGCGCCAGAACCCCGAACTGCGGGCCTTCGCCGCAGTGGCGTCTCCAACCGCGAGCAACGGAATGGCGTGCAGCGACGCCGGCAAGCTGGGAAGGGCGTTGCCGCTGGTCACCAGCACCGCCTGCAATCGCCCGATCCCGGCCAGCGACAGCGCGCGCGGCTCGATGCGGATGGCCGGCGCCAGGACGGGACGACGGCCCAGGGCGGCAACGCGCGCCGCCGTCTCCTGCGCGTCCGGTTCCGGACGGGTAATCAGGACGCCGCGCGGGTCTGCCTCAAGCAAAGAGGTCGGCGGGGCTGTCGGCGCGCAGGCTGGCGCCCAGTTCCGCCCCCAACCGCTCGGCGTCGGCGGCCAACCCGGACAGGCTGCGCTTGAGCACGAAGCTGCCGTCCTCGCGCGCGACCAGGCCGGTCAAGTGCAGCACGCCCTCGGGCAGCAGCCGCGCATGGCCGCCGATCGGCGTGCGGCACGACCCGTCCAGTTCGGCCAGCAGCGCCCGCTCGGCGGTGGCAACGGCCTTGGCGGTACGGTCCTCGATCCCCAGCAGCATCTCGCGCAATGCGAGGTCGCTCTCGCGCACCGTCACGCCGACAATGCCCTGGCCGGCCGAGGGCACCATGACCTCGGGATCGAGCACGACCGAGGCGACGCTCTCGACACCGAGGCGGCGCAACCCGGCCAGCGCCAGCAGCGTCGCCTGGCAATGGCCGTCGCGCAGCTTGTCCAGCCGGGTCTGCACGTTGCCGCGCAGCAAAGTGATGCGCAGGTCGGGCCGGGCATGCAGCAACTGCGCCTGCCGCCGCGGTGAGCAGGTGCCGACAATGGCGCCGGGCGGCAGGCAGGCGAACGGGTCGGCCGGATCGGGCATCGGGACCCCGGGCGCCACGATCAGCGTATCGCGGGCATCCTCGCGCGGCAGAGTGCAGGCGAGCACGATGCCGGGCGGCAGGGTGGTCTCCAGATCCTTCAGGCTATGCACCGCGAAGTCGATGTGGCCCCGGATCAGCGCCTCGTGGATTTCCTTGGCGAACAGGCCCTTGCCGCCGATCTCGGACAACCGGCGGTCCTGCACCGCGTCGCCGGTGGTGCGGATGGCGTGCTCATCGAATACGTCCATGGCACGCAGCACCGGGCAGAAATGCTGCAGCGTGGCGAGGAAGGCGCGGGTTTGCACCAAGGCCAACGGCGAGCCACGGGTGCCGACACGCAACGGCAGGGAGCGTATATGCGGCGGCAGACGCGCGGCAGGAGCGACAACGGGAGGATGGCTGGCAGACATCAACGTGTCCTAGAAACATTGGCCGACGAATGAAAGATGCTGCAGCGCATGATCGACCTGGCAAGACCGCTACTTGGCATCGAGAGTTCCTGTGACGAGACCGCAGTGGCAGTGTTGACTGCGGATGGCAGGGTCCTCGCCGACGCGGTGCTGAGCCAATCCGGTCACGCGGCCTATGGCGGCGTGGTCCCGGAGATCGCGGCGCGGGCGCATCTGGCGCATTTGCCGGCGCTGATTGGCGATGTGCTGGCGCATGCCGGCTTGGCGCCCACCGACCTCGGCGCGGTCGCCGCCAGCAGCGGGCCGGGGCTGATCGGCGGCCTGATCGTGGGGTCGGGAGTGGCCAAGGGCATGGCGCTGGCGCTCGACCTGCCGTTCGTGGCGGTCAACCATCTGGAGGCGCACGCGCTCACCGTCCGGCTGCCGGGCTTGTGCGAGGGCGGCGCGCCGTTTCCATACCTGTTGCTGCTGCTCTCCGGCGGGCATTGCCAGTGCATGACCGTTGAGGGCGTCGGACGCTACACCAGGCTCGGCGGCACCATCGACGACGCGGTGGGCGAGGCATTCGACAAGGTTGCCAAGCTGCTTGGCCTCGGCTGGCCCGGCGGCCCGGCGCTGGAGCGGCTGGCGCGGGACGGCAACCCGGCCGCGCACGCCTTCCCACGCCCACTGCTGGGCCGCGCCGGCTGCGATTTCAGTTTTTCGGGGCTGAAAACGGCGGTGGCGCGCATGGTCGAGACATTGCCGCCAGGGGGCATCGCCCGCCAGCGCGCCGCAGACATCGCCGCTAGCTTCCAGCTTGCGGTTGCCGAGGTGCTGGCCGACCGCGCCGCCCATGCTATGACGGCGTTTGCCGCCGCGCATCCAGTTGGCCGGCTGCTGGTGGTGGCCGGCGGGGTCGCCGCCAACGCGACGCTGCGCGCCGCCCTGGATGGCGCCGCGGCCCGGCATGGTTTCCGGATGGTGGCGCCGCCGGTGCGGCTGTGCGGCGACAACGCGGTGATGGTTGCCTGGGCGGCGATCGAGCGGCTGCGGCTTGGCTTGGTCGACGGTCTCGACCAGGCGCCGCGCCCGCGTTGGCCGCTGGAACAGCTTGCGGCATGAACTACCGCCACGCTTTCCACGCCGGCAACTTCGCCGACTGCATGAAGCACGCGTTGCTGGTCTGGCTGCTGCGGGCGTTGGCGCGCAAGCCGGCGGCGTTCTTCGTGCTCGATACCCATGCCGGAACCGGCCGCACCGACCTCGACCAAGGCCCGGCGGCCCGCACCGGCGAATGGCGCGACGGCATCGCCCGGCTGCTGGACGACACGCCGCCCAAGATTGTGGAGCCTGGGCTTGCGGATTATGTGGGCCTGGTGCGGCGGCTGGACCTGTATCCCGGCAGCCCGACGCTGGCACGCGCCCTGCTGCGCGAGCAGGACCGGCTCGCCTGCTGCGAGTTGCACCCCGAGGATGCCGAAGCCTTGCGCCGGCTGTTCGCGCGCGACCGGCAGGTGGCGGTGCATCGCCGCGACGGCTGGGAAGCGCTGCGGGCGCTGCTGCCGCCGGCGCAGAAGCGCGGCCTGGTGCTGATCGATCCGCCCTACGAGGCGTCTGGCGAGTTCGACCGCGTGGTGGCCGGGCTGGCGCTGGCGCGTGCGCGCTTCCCCGGTGCCATCCTGGCCGCCTGGTACCCGGTCAAGCATCGCGCGCCGGTGCGCGAGTTCCACCTTGCGTTGCAGGCGAGCGGCATGGCCGACGTGGTTGCCGCCGAATTGTGGCTGCGCGAGCCGCTCGACGCGGCAAGGCTGAACGGCTGCGGCCTGATTGTCGTGAACCCGCCGTTCCGCTTCGAGGACGAGGCGCCGCCGATCCTCGACGCCCTGTCGCGCAAGCTCGGGCAGGGTGAAGCGGGGGGCGGCGTCACGCTGCTGCGGCTGGCTGCCGAGGGTGGGCGCGTGTAAGCAGCCCGCATGTTGCGTGGCATCCTCACGGTTGGCGGCTGGACCATGCTCAGCCGCCTGCTCGGCTTCGGCCGCGATATCTTGATCGCCGACCTGATCGGCGCGGGGCCGGTCGCCGACGCCTTCTTCGTGGCCAACCGGCTGCCCAACCTGTTCCGCCGGTTGTTCGGCGAGGGGGCGTTCAACGCGGCCTTCGTGCCCGCCTTCGCCACCCTGCTGACCAGCGAGGGCGAGGCGTCGGCGCAGGCCTTCGCCGAGCAGGCGATGGCGGTGATGGGGTTCTGGCTGCTCGGCCTGACCATCGCCGGCGAGGTGTTCATGCCGCAGTTGATGGCGGCGATGGCGCCCGGCTATGCCGCCATCCCGGCGAAGTTCGCGCTGGTGGTGGAGCTGAGCCGCATCACCTTCCCGTACATGCCGCTGATCTGCCTGACCGCGTTGCTGTCGGGCGTGCTGAACGGCTTGAACCGCTTCGCCGTCGCGGCGGCGGCCCCGCTGATCTACAACATCACCTCGATCGGCTTCATGCTCGGCCTGCTCGGCCTGGTGCCGACCGAGGGCCACGCGCTGGCCTACGGCGTCAGCGTCTCCGGCGTGTTCCAGCTGGCGCTCGTGGTCTGGGGCGTGCGGCGGGCCGGTATGCGCATCCACCTGCCGCGCCCGCGCATGACGCCGCGGATGCGGCAGTTGCTGCGGCGGATGGGGCCGGGCCTGCTCGGCGCCGGGGTGACCCAGCTCAACCTGTCGGTCGACGTCATCATCGGCAGCCTGCTGCCGGCCGGCACGGTGTCGGTGCTGTACTACGCCGACCGCATCAATCAGCTGCCGCTGGGCACCATCGGCGCTGCGGTCGGCACCGCGCTGCTGCCGACGCTGGCGCGGCTGGTGGGGGCCGGCGACGAGCGCGGCGCCCGCGACTCGCTCAACCGCGCGCTGGAATATGCGCTGCTGCTGACGCTGCCGGCGGCGATGGCGTTGATGATCTGCGCGGTGCCGATCATCGGCACGCTGTTTGGCCGCGGCGCGTTCGGCGCCCACGCGGTGATGCTGTCGGCGCAGTGCCTGGCCGCCTACGCCATCGGCTTGCCGGCGTTCGTCATCGTGAAGGTACTGGTACCCGGCTTCTTCGCCCGCGGCGACACCGGCACTCCGGTCAAGATCGGCATGGCGGCGGTGGCGTTCAACCTGGCGCTCAACCTGGCGTTCATGCGCCCGTTCCAGCATCTCGGGCCGGCACTGGCGACCTCGTGCGCCGCCTGGGCCAACGTCGTGGCGCTGACGGTCGTACTGGCTCGACGCGGCTACCTGCTCCCGGATGCGGCGATCCGCAGGCGGGTGCCGCGGATGCTGGCGGCGGCGCTGGCGATGGGCGGCGTGCTGTGGCTGCTGCAGGTGGCACCGCCGCCGTCGCTGCCGATCCCCGGCGCGCGCTGGGTCGGGCTGGCGCTGCTGGTCGGCCTCGGCGCGCTCGGCTACGGGGTGGCCGGTCAGCTGTTCGGCGCCTTCGATGTGCGTGGCGTGCTGACGCGGCTGACGCGGAGGCGATTGACGCCCGCCGCAATCGCCTCGACAACCGCGCCCGAGCCGCTCCCTGCTCCTTCGGTGGAATGATTTCATGCAGCGCATCTTCTCCGGCATCCAGCCCTCGGGCGTGCCGCAGCTCGGCAACTACCTCGGCGCCGTGCGCAACTGGGTCGCGTTGCAGCGCGACCACGAGTGCCTGTACTGCGTCGTCGATCTGCACGCGATCACCACCTGGCAGCAGCCGTCGCAGTTGGCGGGGCAGACCCGCGACCTCGCCGCCAGCCTGATCGCCTGCGGCATCGACCCGCAGAAACACATCCTATTCCACCAGTCGGCGGTGCCGGCGCACCTGCGGCTGAGCTGGATCTTCAACTGCGTCGCCCGCATGGGCTGGCTCAACCGGATGACTCAGTTCAAGGACAAGGCCGGCAAGGACCGCGAGAACGTCTCCACCGGCTTGTTCGTCTATCCCAACCTGATGGCGGCCGACATCCTGGCCTACCACGCCACGCGGGTGCCGGTCGGCGACGACCAGAAGCAGCATCTGGAGCTGGCCAACGACATCGCCCAAAAGTTCAACTTCGACTACGGTGTGGAGTTCTTCCCGCCGATCGAGCCGCTGATCCTGGGGCCGGCGGCACGGGTGATGAGCCTGCGCGACGGCACCAAGAAGATGAGCAAGTCGGACGCCTCGGACCAGTCGCGCATCAACCTGACCGACGACGCCGAGACCATCGCCTTGAAGATCCGCAAGTCGAAGACCGACGCCGAGCCGTTGCCGAGCGAGCCGGAAGGGCTGGAGAGCCGGCCCGAGGCGCGCAACCTGGTGGCGGTCTACGCGGCGCTGCTGGACATCGACGCGGCGACGGTGCTGCGCGAGCACGGCGGCAAGGGGTTCGGGGCGTTCAAGGAGTCGCTGACCGCCGTCCTGGTGGAGAAGCTGTCGCCGATCGCCGCCGAAACCCGCCGGCTGCTGGCCGACCCCGGCCATGTCGACGCCGTGCTGCGCGACGGCGCGGCGCGGGCGGCGGCAATCGCCGATCCAATCGTCGACGAGGCGGAGCGGCTGGTCGGCTTCCTCAAGGTGTAACTCCGAGCCGCCTGCACATGCACTCGTTCACCTTCAACACCGTCCCAAGCATCGTCTTCGCGCCCGGCGCCGCCGCCCGCATCGGCGAGCTTGCCGCCGCTCGTCTTGGGTCGCGGGTGCTGCTCGTGACCGATGCCGGGCTGTTCGAAACCGGACTGGTCGCGCCGGTGCTGGCCGGGCTGTCGGCCGCCGGTGTCGCGGTGTCGGTGTTCGATGGCGTCGTGGCCGATCCGCCGGAGGATGTGGTGCGTCGCGCCGCCGCCGTTGCCGTGTCGTTCGGCGCCACTGGCGTCATCGGCCTCGGCGGCGGCTCCTCGCTCGATGTGGCGAAGCTCGCGGCGTTGCTGGCGGCGGGGCGGGAGTCGCTGGAGGGCATCTATGGCGTCGGCCGCGCCGTCGGGCCGCGCCTGCCGTTGATGCTGGCGCCGACCACCGCCGGCACCGGATCGGAGGTGACGCCGATTGCCATCGTGACCACCAGGGCGAGCCAGAAGCTCGGCGTGGTGTCGCCGGTGCTGTTACCCGACATCGCCCTGCTCGACCCGGAGCTGACCTACGGACTGCCGCCGCACGTCACCGCCGCCACCGGCATCGACGCGATGGTTCATGCCATCGAGGCGCATGCCTCGGCCAGCGCCAACAGCAACCCGGTGTCGCAGGCGCTGGCGCGGGAGGCGCTGCGGCTGATCGGCCCGGTCCTGGAGCGCGCCGCCGAGGCGCGCGGCCGGATGCTGCTCGGCTCGATGCTGGCGGGACAGGCGTTCGCCAACGCGCCGGTCGCCGCCGTGCACGCGCTGGCCTACCCGATCGGCGGCCATTTCCATGTGCCGCACGGCCTGTCGAACGCATTGATGCTGAGCCACGTGCTGCGCTTCAACGCGGTGACCGCCGCCGCGTCCTATGCCGAAGTGGCGTCGTGCGTGTTCCCGCATCTGGCCGAGGTCGGCGTCCAAGCCCGGGCGGCGATGTTTGCCGACGAGCTTGCCGGCCTGTTGGCGCGCTGCGGCCTGGCGCAGCGGTTGCGCGATGTCGGCATTCCCGAGGCGGCGCTGCCGATGCTGGCGGCCGAAGCGATGCGGCAGACCCGCCTTCTGGTCAACAACCCACGCCCGCTGACCGAAGCGGACGCGCTGACGCTGTATCGGCAAGCCTGGTGATGCTCAGCGCCACCGCCTCGGCCATGCGGATGCCGTCGATGCCGGCCGACATGATCCCGCCGGCATAGCCCGCGCCCTCGCCCGCCGGGTATAGGCCATACGTGTTCAGGCTTTGGAATGTCTGGTCGCGGCCGACGCGGATGGGCGAGGAGGTGCGCGTCTCCACCCCGGTCATCACGGCGTCTTCCATCGCGAAACCGGCGATCTGGCGGGCGAACGCCGGCAGCGCCTCGCGGATCGCTGCCACCGCGAAGTCGGGCAGGCAGCCGGCGAGGTCGGTCGGCAGCACGCCCGGCCGGTACGACGGCACCACCGCGCCAAGGCTGGTCGAGGCGCGGCCCGCCAGGAAGTCGCCGACCCGCTGTGCCGGGGCCGCGTAGGTGCCGCCGCCGGCCACGAACGCCCGCTCCTCCCAATGCCGCTGGTAGGCGATGCCGGCGAGCGGCCCGTCGGGGTAGTCGGCGGGCGTGATGCCGACCACGATGCCGGCGTTGGCGTTGCGCTCGTTACGCGAGTACTGGCTCATGCCATTGGTCACCACCCGTCCGGGCTCGGAGGTCGCCGCCACCACGGTGCCGCCGGGACACATGCAGAAGCTGTACACCGCCCGCCCATTATCGCAGTGATGCACCAGCTTGTAGTCGGCGGCGCCCAGCACCGGATGGCCGACGGCGGGACCGAAGCGGGCGCGATCGATCAGCGACTGCGGGTGCTCGATCCGCACGCCGATGGAGAACGGCTTGGCCTCGATGTGGACGCCGCGGCGGTGCAGCATGGCAAAGGTGTCACGGGCGCTGTGACCCACCGCCAGCACCACGTGGTCGGTGGCGATCCGCTTGCCGTCGGCCAGCACCACGCCGCGCACCTGCCGTTCGTCGTCGATGTCGATGTCGTCCACGCGGGCGCCGAAACGGTACTCGCCGCCTAGCGCCTCGATGGTGGCGCGCAGGCTCTCGACCATGGTGACCAGCCGGAAGGTGCCGATGTGCGGCTTGGCGGCGACCAGGATTTCCGCCGGCGCCCCCGCCCGCACGAACTCCTCCAACACCTTGCGGCGCAGGTGGTTGGGATCCTTGACGCCGCTCCACAGCTTGCCGTCGGAGAACGTGCCGGCGCCGCCCTCGCCGAACTGCACGTTGCTTTCGGGCGCCAGCACGCCGCGCCGCCACAACCCCCAGGTGTCCTTGGTACGCTGGCGGACCATCGTGCCGCGATCCAGGATCAGCGGCCGGAAGCCCATCTGCGCCAGCACCAAGCCGGCGAACAAGCCGCATGGCCCGGCGCCGATCACCACCGGCCGCAGCCCTGCCGCCGAGGGCGCGCGGGCGACGTGGCGGTAGGTGGTGTCGGGCGTCGCCGCCACCCGCGCATCGCCGCGCGCCAGCACCGACGCCGGATCGGCCACCTCGGCGTCGACCGTGTAGATCAGCGATATCAGCGACCGTTTGCGGGCGTCATAGGCGCGGCGGAACACCCGAAGCGAGAGCAGCGCATCGGGTGCGATCCGCAGCCGCTCCAGCACCGCCCGCCCGATCGCCGCCTCGTCGTGGTCGAGCGGCAGCTTTACCTCGGTAAGGCGCAGCATGGCGTCAGTCGGCGGCGTCGGCCGTGGCGTCGTTGGCGACAGTGCCCGGCGCCTTGTGCCGGATGCGGTCCATCGCCTTCTGCACATGGCTGCTGAACACGAACTCGGCCGGGCGCTGGTTGGCCAGCGAGATCTCCGGCGCCATTGGGCCGGTGACGTCAGGGCCTTTCAGCGCCATGCGCGCGACCTTCAGCGGGCTTTTCACCGCGTCCATCACCGCCGTCGATTCGTAGCCGCTGTGGACCATGCAGTCGGCGCACTTCTCGTAGTTGCCGGTGCCGTACTTGTCCCAGTCGGTAGTCTCCATCAGCTCGGCGTATGTCTTGGTGTAGCCCTCGCCCAGCAGGTAGCAGGGTCGCTGCCAGCCGAAGTAGTTGCGCGTGGGCTTGCCCCAGGGGGTGCAGACGTAACTCTGGTTGCCGGCCAGGAAGTCCATGAACAGCGGCGACTGGGTGAACTTCCACGACTTGCCGCCCTTCTGGCGGCCGGGGTCGCGGCTCAGGATGTCGCGGAACAACTGCTTGGTCTTCTGGCGGTTGAGGAAGTGGCCCTGGTCCGGCGCCCGCTCGTAGGCATAGCCGGGCGAGGTCATGATGCCGTCCACGCCCATCGCCATCACGCTGTCGAAGAACTTGGCCACCCGCTCGGGCTTGGCGCCATCGAACAGGGTGCAGTTGATCGACAGCCGGAAGCCGCGATCCTTGGCTTTCTTGATGGCGGCGATGGCACGGTCGTAGGTGCCGTCCTGGCTTACCGCGCGGTCGTGCATCTCGCGGTCGCCGTCGAGGTGGATGTCCCAGCTGAAGTATTTGTTCGGCTTGTAGTCGTCCATCTTCTTCTCGAGCAACAGCGCGTTGGTGCAAAGATAGACGAACTTCTTGCGCTTCAGCAGGCCCTCGACAATCTGCGGCATCTCCTTGTGCAGCAGCGGCTCGCCGCCGGCGATCGCCACCACCGGCGCGCCGCACTCGTCATCCGCGCCCAGGCAGTCCTCGACCGACAGCCGCTGGTTGAGAATCTCGGCGGGATAATCGATCTTGCCGCAGCCGGAGCAGGCCAGGTTGCAACGGAACAGCGGCTCCAGCATCAGCACCAGCGGGTAACGCTTGCGGCCCAGCATGTGCTGCTTGACCACATAGGCGCCAACGCGGACCACTTGGTTCATCGGGACGGACATGATGTGTTCTCCTCAGGCGTCGGCGAGTTCGGCGGGGAAACGGAAACGCACGTCCTCGGCGACTCCGTCCAGGGTCGTCACCTCGATTTCGCCAAACGCGCGAAGGCCATCGATGACGCCCTGCACCAGCGTCTCGGGCGCCGACGCGCCGGCGGTCAGGCCCACGGTGGCGACGCCGGTGAACCACTCCGGCCGGAGTGCGGCGGCGTCGTCGATCAGGTAGGCCGGGCGGCCCAGCTCCTCGCCGATCTCGCGCAGGCGGTTCGAGTTGGAGCTGTTGCGGCTGCCGACCACCAGGATCACATCGGCCTGCTTGGCAAGGTCGTGCACCGCCTGCTGGCGGTTCTGGGTGGCATAGCAGATGTCCCGCACGTCGGGACCGACGATGCCGGGAAAGCGGGCGACCAGGGCCGCGATGATGTGGCGGGTGTCGTCCACCGACAGCGTGGTCTGGGTGATATAGGCCAGCCGGGTGGGGGTTCCTGGCTGTAGGTTGGCGACATCCTCGACCGTCTGCACCAGATGCACCTTGCCGGGGATTTGGCCGATCGTGCCCTCGACCTCGGCATGACCGGCATGACCGATCAGCACGATCTCACGATCCTGGGCGGCATAGCGGCGGCCCTCGTTATGCACCTTGGCAACCAGGGGGCAGGTCGCGTCGATCACCGGCAGGCCACGCTCGCGCGCCACCTCCTCGACCCGCTTGGCGACCCCGTGGGCGCTGAACACGGTCATCGCACCGGCCGGGATCTCCTCCAGCTCGTCCACGAACACCGCGCCGCGAGTACGCAAATCCTCGACGACATGCCGGTTGTGGACGATCTCATGGCGGACATAGATCGGCGGCCCGAACTTCTTCAGCGCCCGCTCGACAATCTCGATGGCCCGCTCGACGCCCGCGCAGAAGCCGCGCGGCTGGGCCAGGATCACACGCATCATTCAACCAACCTCCGTCCGGCCCGCGCATAGGCGATTGTTCTAGGCCGCATACCGCATTGCATCAATGACGTGCGGGACCGGCGCACCTTCAACCCTGGCCCGCGCATCGCACCCATCTGGCTGCCGCGGTTCCGGCCCGCTAAGCTACGTGTGCGAACCAATGTGGCGCGCTTGCAACACCTCAACGACTCGGAACGCGGATCATGACGGTTGAGACGATCATTAAGCAGCACGGGCAACCGCTGGCGGACGCCATGGCCGACATCGCCGCCGAGGTGGAGCAGGCGCTCGACCAGCTGCTGCCGGTGCCGGACGGGGCCGAGGCGCAGTTGACCGAGGCCATGCGCTACGCCACCCTGGGTGGCGGCAAGCGGATGCGGGCGTTCCTGGTGATGGAGAGCGCCGCGTTGTTCGGAGTGGAGCGGTCGCACTCCTCGCGGGTCGCGGCGGCGGTCGAGATGCTGCACGCCTATTCGTTGGTGCATGACGACCTGCCGGCCATGGACAACGACGATTTGCGGCGCGGCAAGCCCAGCACGCACAAGGCGTTCGACGAAGCCACCGCCATCCTCGCCGGCGACGCGTTGCAGGCCCGCGCGTTCGAGGTGCTGGCCGAGGCCGACACCCACCCGAGCGCCGAGGCACGCTGCGAATTGGCGGTCGCACTCGGCAACGCGTCGGGCGCACGCGGCATGGCCGGCGGGCAGATGATCGACATGCTGGCCGGCGGCGCCAAGTTGGACGAGACGCAGATCATCCGGCTGCAGGCGCTCAAGACCGGCCGGCTGATCCAGTTCAGCGCCGAGGCCGGAGCGATGCTGGGCCGGGCCAACGTCACCCAGCGGCACCTGATGGCGGCCTACGGGCGCGACCTGGGCGCCGCGTTCCAGATCGCCGACGACCTGCTGGACGCCACCGGCACCATCGAGGAGACCGGCAAGGCTACCGGCAAGGACGCCGCCGCCGGCAAGGCCACGCTGGTCGCCATCATGGGGGCGGAGCGGGCGCGGGAGCAGGCGGCGATGCTGGCGGCCCAGGCGGCGCGGCATTTGTTGGCGTTCGGCGCCGGCGCCGATCGGCTGCGCGAACTGGCCGACTACGTGGTCTCGCGCCGCGTCTGACGCGCCATGGGCCGCAACCGCGCCGACCAGATGCTGGTCGACCTCGGCCTGGTAGAGAGTCGCACCCGCGCGCAGGCGCTGATCCTGGCCGGCAAGGTGTTCGCCGGCGACCGGCGGGTGGAGAAGGCCGGGCAGCTGCTGCCGGCCGAGGCGGCGTTGCAGGTGCGCGGCCAGGATCATCCATGGGTGTCGCGCGGCGGGCTCAAGCTCGTGCATGGCCTAGATGCGTTCGGATTCGATCCACAGGGCCTGGTGTGCCTCGACATCGGCGCCTCGACCGGCGGCTTCACCGACGTGCTGCTGACGCGGGGCGCGACTCGGGTCCATGCCGTCGATGTCGGCCATGGGCAACTGGCGTGGAAGCTGCGCAGCGACCCGCGCGTGGTGGTGCATGAGAAGACCAACGCGCGCCGCCTGACCGCTGAGCAAATCGGCGAGCCAACGCAGGCGCTGGTGTGCGACGCGAGCTTCATCGGGTTGGCGACGATCTTGCCGGCGCCCCTTGCCCTGTGCGTGCCTGGCGCCTGGGCGGTGGCGCTGATAAAGCCGCAATTCGAGGCCGGGCCGTCCGATGTCGGGGCGCGCGGCGTGGTTCGCGACCCGCTGGTGCATCGACGGGTCTGCGCCGAAGTCCGCTTATGGTGGGAAGCGCGGCCCGGTTGGCGGGTCGTTGGTGTCGCGGAAAGCCCGATCACCGGGCCGGAAGGCAATCACGAGTTCCTGATCGGCGCCCGCCGCGAAAGCTAGGCCTGAAATCTACTTTTAATGGTGCGGCAGGCCAAAAAGGTCGCGCTCGGAAATTTCGGCGAGCAGCGACCAGACCTTGGCAGGTTCCATAGGCACGTCAGGATCGTTGAGCAGGCGATCAAGTTCCTCAAGCTTCTGCTCGTAGTCGCTCTCAGTCACGCCACTCTCCTTGCCATCGATGTTCGCCGAATGAATGTCGCGAACAAACGTGACCAAGTTGTGGTGGTTGCGTATGCCAAAAAAGTTCAGACTGACGACAAAACCGCGGGAGCCAACCCCGCTGCCTTGGCTGCCGGATGAGCCGGGTTGCGGAAGCGCAATTCACCATCCGGCGCTGCGTCCGACTGGCCCTCACCCAGCAGTTCGAGGCGGGATGCGCAGGTGACGGCGACGATGCAGCGCGCCTCGGGGTGGGTAAGGAACTGGCGCGCTTCACCCTCCAGCGTCAGCCGGTCGCGCAGGTGCCGCCACTCGGCACGGTCGATGTCCTCGATCAGCATTGCTAGGATGCCCGGACGGGTGCCGGTCAGCCGGGCGGGTGCGATCGCCGCCATGCGCCGCCGGATCGCCGCCGCGACCTCATCCTCGCGCCCTGCGCGCGCCGCCATGACGAACACGCCGCCGCCTGCAGCGGTCACCGCCAGATGCGCTTCGTGCCCGAACTCGCGGCGCAGCCGGTTCATCATGCCAAGCTCGTCGGCCTGCGAGCCAGCCAGCATCAGCGGATCCAGCCGCAGCACCGCAGCCTCGTCGTGGTCGGCGCGGCGTTGCTGGCGCAACATCGTCGTGATGCGGCTATGCAGCTCGGCCAACCGATCCGGGGCGTCCTCGGTCGCGGTATCCGCCCGCAACCCCTGCGGCAGGGTCATCTTCAACAAATAGCGCCCAGGATGCGCGGTCAGCCAAGTCTGCAGGTCGGGATCGACGCGATCCACCAAGCGTACCCAAGCGCCGCGATGCAAGTGGCGTCCTTCCTCGGCGGAGACCACGTCACATGCCACCTCCGCCTCCTGTCCCTGGCGCACCAGCATCAGGTCAAACGGCGCCGCCTCTTCCATTCCGAGATAGCCGACCTCGAACCCACGGCCGCGCTGGCGCAAGGCCGTGTTGGCAAGGTGGAACAGCGGCATCAGCGAAGCCGTGCCGGAGGTCGCCGCCTGCACCGCCTGACGCAGGCGGGCACGGCCGGCCACGCTCAGCTGGTCGGCCAGCACGGCCAGTTCGTTGGCCATGGCGGCGACCAGCCGCTCGGTGTGGGTCGGCGGCGCGTTGCGGCCTTGCCGCCGCAGCCGCTCGATGGCGATTTCGATGACGTGGCGCTGCATCAAGGCTCGCCCGGTACGCTGCGTGGTGACGATCGCGTCGCTCAACTCTGCAATGCGGCGGCTCCATGCCGCGGCACCGATCAGGGCAATAAAACCGCGGGCGCTGTCTGAAAGGCATTGCGGGGCGGGGAGAGTTTCAGGAGGCAACGCGCTAACGGCCAACATCTCCACATCAAGTGTCTCAGCGCGTGCGTTCATAACAAACAGGTCCGTTCACAGCAGCATGAATATCAATTCCGTGGCAGCCTCGTCGTCCTCGGAGCGTCCGGGTTCTGCGCGCGATGCCTAAGCATATGGTCGGCCAACACACATGCCACCATAGCCTCGCCCACCGGAACCGCCCTGATTCCGACACATGGATCGTGCCGGCCTTTGGTTAACACCGCAGCGTCGCGTCCGTTGCGGTCGATGCTGGCGCGCGGCGTTAAAATCGAACTGGTGGGCTTGACGGCGAAGCGCGCCACCACTGGCTGCCCAGTCGAAATGCCGCCGAGAACGCCGCCGGCATGGTTGGAGGCGAACTGCACCAGGCCGTCTTGCATCGCCATCTCGTCGGCGTTGGCCTCGCCCGACAGGCTGGCCGCCGCGAAGCCGTCACCGATCTCCACCCCTTTCACCGCATTGATGCCCATCAGCGCGCCGGCCAGCTCGGCGTCGAGCTTGGCGTAGATCGGGGCGCCGAGGCCGGGCGGCACTCCGTCGGCCATCAGCTCGATCACCGCGCCACAGGAACTGCCGGCGCGGCGCACCTCGCCGAGGTAATCTTCCCAAGCGAGGGCGGCGACCGGATCGGGGCAGAAGAACGGGTTCTCGTGTACCGCGTCCCAGTCCCAGCGGCTGCGGTCGATGACGTGCGGCCCCATCTGCACCAGTGCGCCGCGGACCCGAACGTCGGCGCCCAGCACCAGCCTCGCCACCGCCCCGGCCGCCACCCGCGCCGCGGTCTCGCGCGCCGAGCTGCGGCCACCGCCGCGCGGATCGCGGATGCCGTATTTCAGATGGTAGGCGAAGTCGGCGTGGCCCGGTCGGAAGCGGTTGGCGATGTCGCCGTAGTCTTTCGACCGCTGGTCCACGTTATCGATCTGCAGCGCAATCGGGGTGCCGGTGGTCAGGCCCTCGTAGACGCCGGACAGGATGCGCACCGTGTCTGGTTCCTGCCGCTGCGTGGTGAAGCGCGACTGGCCGGGGCGGCGGCGGTCCAGCCAGGGCTGGATGTCGGCTTCGCTCAATGCCAGGCGCGGCGGGCAGCCATCGACCACGCAGCCCAGCGCCGGCCCATGGCTCTCGCCCCAGGTGGTGACGCGGAACAGGTGGCCAAAGCTGTTGTGCGACAAATGGCTTGCCTGTGTTACTCGGCGGTGACGATGTCTGGCGCGTTCACGTTTTTCATGCCGACGACATGGTAGCCGCAATCGACGTGATGGACCTCGCCGGTGACGCCGGACGCGAGATCCGACAGCAGGTACATCCCGGCGCCGCCGACGTCCTCGATGGTGACGTTGCGCTCCAGCGGCGCGTTGTACTGGTTCCACTTCAAGATATAGCGGAAGTCGCCGATGCCGCTGGCCGCCAGGGTGCGGATCGGGCCGGCGCTGATGGCGTTGACGCGCACGCCGGCAGCCCCGAGGTCGGCCGCCATGTAGCGCACCGAGGCTTCCAACGCGGCCTTCGCCACGCCCATGACATTGTAGTGCGGCACCACCCGCTCGGCGCCCAGGTACGACAGGGTCAGCATCGAACCGCCCGGGCGCATCATCGCGGCGGCGCGACGGGCCACGGCGGTGAAGCTGTAGCAGCTGATGTCGAGCGCCTGCAGGAACGCCTCGCGCGGGGTGTCGAGGTAGCGGCCGCGCAGGAACTGCTTGTCGGCGAAACCGATCGCGTGGACCAAGAAGTCGATCTCGCCCCACTCGCCGCGGATTTGCTCGAACGCCGCATCGATGCTGTCGTCGTCGGCCACGTCGCACGGGGCGAGCAAGGTCGAGCCAACGCCGGCTGCCAGCGGGCGCACCCGCTTTTCCAGCGCCTCGCCCTGATAGGTGAAGGCGACCTGCGCCCCCTGTCCCGCACAGGCGGCGGCGATGCCCCAGGCAAGCGAGCGATCGTTGGCGACACCCATCACCACACCGCGCTTGCCCGCCATGAGGCTACCCTTGGAAGCGGTCACGATCGGCTGGTCATCGGGCATATCGGTGTTGTCCTGGTTCGCAAGAGATGGACGCAGCCTCCTGGCATACGCGCCACAGAGACGGCAAGATAGCGCGGCAAGGAGAGTGCCACCATGCCCGACCCATTCCACCAGTTCGAGGCCTGGTTCGCCGAGGCGCAAGCCAATGAGCCGAACGACCCCAATGCCATGACCCTGGCGACCGCGACGCCGGATGGGATGCCGAGCGCACGGGTGGTCCTGCTGAAGGCGTTGGACGACCGCGGCTTCACGTTCTTCACCAACACACAAAGCCGAAAAGGGTGCGAACTGACGCTGAACACGCACGCGGCCCTGCTGTTCCATTGGAAGTCGCTGCGTCGTCAGGTTCGCGTGGAGGGCATGGTCGAGCCGGTGACCGGCGCCGAGGCGGATGCTTATTTCGCCACCCGCGCGCGCATCTCCCGCCTCGGCGCCCACGCATCGGACCAGTCCCGCCCGCTGCCGGCCCGCGAGGTGCTGGAGCAGCGGGTGCAGGCGGCCGACGTGCGCTATCCCGGGGAGGATATCCCGCGCCCGGAACACTGGTCCGGCTATCGCCTGTTGCCGTCGCGGTTCGAGTTCTGGCAGGACATGCCGTACCGCCTGCACGACCGCACGGTTCACGAGCGTGGCGAGGATGGCGCGTGGACGACCATGAAGCTGTATCCCTGACCCAGGAGACCCGGCCATGCCGATCCGCAAGATCCTGCTGCCGCTGACCGGAACCGCGGCCGGGGAGGCGGCGCTGGCGACCGCGTGGTGCGTGGCGCGTGGCTTCAACGCCCATCTGGAGGCGCTGCACGTCCGCCTGGACAGCCGCGATGTGGCGCCGCTGGCCGGCGAGGGGCTGTCGGGGGCGATGATCGAGGACATGATGTCCGCCACCGAGACCGAGAGCAGCCAGCGCGCGACGGCCGTTCGCGCCTTGTTTGACCGTTTCGTGGCGGCCAACGACGTGACGTTGGGCGCCGCCGCGTTCGGTGCCGCCACCGCTTCCGCGAGCTTCGTGACGGTGACCGGGCGGGAGGAGGATCTGGTGGCGCAGTTGGCACGGCTGGCCGACCTCACGGTGGTGCCGCACCCCGAGGCCGACGAGGATTTGTCATCCTCGGACGCGCTGCACGCGGTGCTGTTCGACAGTGGGCATCCAGTGCTGATCGCGCCGCAAACGACGCCCGCGACCTTCGCCACCCGGATTTG
>JAABUQ010003603.1_pt1 | contig 28079 bp, 23 predicted proteins | sample 5560001 | NCBI WGS metagenome assembly JAABUQ01 (sample SAMN10711888, study PRJNA513371) | rock metagenome | isolation source: Antarctica rocks | place: Antarctica: Victoria Land, Finger Mt nord | collected 2015-12-18 | reverse complement strand
CTAAATCGGCCAGCGCAAGCTCTATGCGAGCTTCGTGGGTGGCGCTGGCCATGATTTAGTAAAATGAATATACAGGCAAAAATTCGGCATTGACCCGGAGTCGGCATTATCCCGGGAGATCTCCTACGCCAATGGAGAAGACCGTCAGATTGCAGAACCCTTTATTCCAGTGTCTTAAATCCCCACAAAGACTCGGTGCTCCTCGGACCATTGATTTTGATCATCTATTGCTAGAGACGTGACGTACTGCATCTGTGAGAACCCGCTCTACCTTGTCAAGATGTTACTGCTTCAACTTCGTCCTACATTGCTGGTAAGAAAGAATCTTTCCGCTCCTCAAGCACGATGAGTTGTAACACTGGGCTTTATTTTGGTGCTGGTTTGAATCTAGCATTTGCCCCAGTGTCTCTTCTAGCCATGTTCTTCCAGGCATCCGAAACGCTCGGTCCTAACCCTTTGATGAGTTTGGTTGTTGTTCTTTGGAGACCTTCCTGGTGCGGGAAACACAATAGCATCTGCGCCTCAGGGCAGTAACATATGATGTGCGTGGAACCGATCCATCAAGATAGATTAGCTGTGAGGCTGTGGTGCGACTGAGAAGGCAAACTCCCTCGATCAAGGGTGCACCAGGGAGGTCCAGGAGGATGCGGCTGAGGAACTCAAGATCGATGGAGGCTTTGACATGCGCCGGCCGGAGCAGAATGTTCTTGGTGGAGCCTTAGAAATGAGGCTGCAAGAGAGAAGTTACGTGTTTACTAGTGAAGAGCAAATGATAACTTTTGTCAAGCTTTCTCGCAAGTAAGCAGGATCTTGTTATCCACTGTCAAAGACTCTTGAAAGAGATAGGAAGACAGCGACCACCGATTCGCAAATAATGTTTCCAAGACTGGGGAATCCGATTAGTATTGGAACGTGTGGAGTATGAAAGACCCCATTGAGCAAGCCTCGAAGTTTAGCAGTAAGCACTTGGATTCTCGCGTCATCACCAAGTGGTGGTGCCATTGAAAATTTTCGAAATGATTGTTAGCCCGAGTGGTAAGTGTTGTAGCTTTTCATTTCAAGTATTGTTGTCAACACTTCGGCAATATCCCCAACCTCTTTCGTGAAAAATTCGACACTTTTCATCCCAACACCTCCTCACCCACCTCTTACACCCATACTTCCCTCAACTTCGGACTCCTGCTCTTCTCACTCACCACATCTTTCTCACTCACCGCATCGTTCTCAGTCACTACGTCGTTCTCACTCACCATATCCCTACATCATCTGATTTTCTGCAGTCTCGCTCTTGCCAGCTTCAGCCCTTGCACTTCCCTTTACCCCTCTATCATTGAAATAATGTACATAGTCACCAGCCACGATGCATTTCATCTTTCTCTTCAATACTGCCATTATGTAGAAAGGCCTCCTCATTGCTCGAGAGAAGACCAGCACAGGGCAGCATATGCCGTGGGGAACAGGACTCCCGCTCAGACTTCCATAGGGTGCCTCCACACAACTATCAAGATCAACAGCACAGAACCACACCAACCTCCTACTTCTGAAATTCGTCTGCGGGTTGTCACTACAAGCCAACAGCCTCCAGTCACCAAGGCGTCTGAACAAAACGATCTACACATCCACCAGGCTCCACTGGAAGGGCGCGGCGGGGCGAGTAAGCAGCAGTCGTCTAACAGCCCTACTCCTACAGACACGAAGCCGAATACCATTTTCTTTAACACCATCACTCCACCAGCTCGACTTTTTCATTCATTTGACTCGACTATTACTGAACAACCCTTCCACCGCTCCAATTCCTTCGCAACGGACTCCGGAGTAATCGATACCCATCCACCAAAAGTACCAAACGCAACGAAGACAAACCTTGCTGAAGCCTCGTCCATCCTTGCCTCCCTACTTACAAATCCCGCGCTCAGCATAGTTTTTCAGATCTTGAGCGAATTATGGAACACAGTCTGTCTTCTCGCAAAGCGACTAATCCATTTTCTACTGCTTCTCGTGCTCGCTTCATGCACCATCATTATCAGCTATCAAGAGGTCTTTGAGCGCAAGTGGCCGAAGACTGAGCATCAAGGTCAGTTTCAGGAGCCAGCCCAGAGCCAACCATATGATAAGGATCAAGGCAAGTCGGATCTTCAACGGAAGGCTGCCTTTGAGACCGAGCAAGAGCGAGCCAAGGGCTTGCTAGCCGAGATCAATTACCTTCAACGCCCAAGTAGTCTCACTGATCGCAAGCACAATCACACCTTAGGCTCACGGGGCGGGTCTATAACAGCTTGTGGGACTCCGAGCGAGATCTCAAGCAAGAGCTGAGGCAGATGAAGATGTCACTGGCGAATACAACTAGACAATTGACCACGTCCGAGTCGAATCTTCAAGAAGCCAGAGAGCAAAGCAAGAAGGCTCGAGAAGACATTGCAACATTTCGCTACATGAAAGATGCTCCTCCAGCAAACAAAGACATTTTGTTGGCAGCCGTGAAGGCAAATACAAAGGACGCAAGTCAGCCAACGCAGAAGACCCAAGAGGAACGTTCAGCATTTCCTCGAGTCAAAACACAGTTGGGAAAAACCTGTGCAGACCGAGTCACCGACATACTTGAAAAGAAAATGCAAGTTGGAAAATTGGGACAAGTATCCAAAGACGCTAGGAAAATAAGGGAGCTTTCTGCAGGGCACTTCTCGTTACTGGAAAAGGCCAAGATACATTCATCGCCATTGTTCCACACTTCAAACGCGACCACATCCGCAACACCAGATTGTGAAGCGCTTTTATCGCAATCAACTACGTCCACAATTACAGAAGCCTGCAGCTCAAGGGCAGAAGCTCCACGTAGCATTCGGTGTGAACAATATACAAGCATAAAAGCACCTTCCACGCTCTCCTTGCCTCTTAGTACGTCTGCCAACAATGAGAAGTAGGCCGAAGCAACGGATAGTACCACACCAGCACCAACTCAACCTACCGCCGCCACTAATTCTCCTACATCTGCTTTCCCTTTACCAAAGCCTGTCGACAATGAGACAGAGCCTGCATCTGAGAGAGCTCCTATCGCGAGCCTGGAGCCTTCCTTTCCAGCGAACACCCGGTCCTTCCCAGAGATCAATCCTGTCTCGAATCCTCCCTTTCCCACTCTCGAGGATGCGGACGATCAGACACAGACTGCAGAAGCAGCCTTCCGTGCCACGAGCAACGAATCTTTCTGCACCATCAGGAGCAGATTCCTTGCCTCGCCCAAAACATTTCTTTCCATCAACCAACCTTGAAAGCTCCGAGACGGAACCGACACCAGCGACCGAGCCCGTAGCTGACCAAGCTACTGCAGTGCCGCCAGCAGCAGAGTCTTTGGCTTTGAACAATGCTAATACCTCAGGGCCCAGACACGACGCAAGCACACTTCATGAATATATAAATATAGAAATAGATATGGCAGAAGGAGGTGCGTATATAGCTGCTGATCAAAACACGAGCAATCCACCTCTTCAAGCCTTCTCGTCGAGTGCGACTTTGCCTGTTGGTTTGGGGCGTCCGGGTGGTGGCCAATCGCTGACAGAGGCAAAAGAGCGTAGTCTAGATGTAAGCGTTGCTACGTGGATTGGTGACCTTATTTTAACCAGTATGTCTTTTCTCAAAGAAGTCCGAGGACTACTGTGACAAGATGGACGCTCAAGATGAGCTCGAGATCCGCTTAGTCCCTTTAGTCAGTGGCGCTTCGAAGGGTATTGCAGGGTGCTGCTTAGTGACACCGAGCAAGAAAGCATGGGAACAGACGCGAGAGATCCAGATGTTTGCTGGTGCTCATGATTTCGTGCTCACAAGGTACCTGGGGCCGGGCGGGGTAGCAGAGACAGAGGTCGTTGGTGGTGTTCCTGATGTAGAGACGAAGGAAACCACTGGATCAGAGTTGCACATGGTACGTCTCCTCAGAAAAGTTTCTTTGTCGTGTGTACAGAAACAATGGACTTAAAGAGTGTTCGACATATCATTCCTAATATTTCATGTTGTAAATCCATCCACGCTCATTGAGTTGTACTGATGCGTCTTTTTAATCAGGATGATCCTGCAACAGCTTTACAGCCTGTAGAGAGTGCCGTCCCAGGTACTATCGAGGTCGATGTTGTCAGCTGTCATTGCCCCTATTTTCCCTTATCAGCCCGTTTTTCCTATTTTGCTTTCTCTCGGGTTATTTGGACCCTTAATTATATTACCAAAATATTATTATAATATTATTTATTCTCTTTTTTATTAGGCGAAGCAATTAATATAAAATTAAATTAAAAATGAAATAATATTTATTAAAATTTAATATTTTATTAATTTTAAAATATTTAAAAGATTTTTTTATTAATTATTAATATTTATTATTATATTACCTATTCCCTATATTATTAGGCGAAGCAATTAATATAAAATAGGGTTAGGAATACTTATTTGCCCCTATCTAGGGCCTTATCATCATATATATTAAGGTGCTGTGCACCATTATTTATCAATCAGACGATTTAGCCCTGAGTGCATCTGACAGATGTACTTAGGCCTTCTATAGAGCATGATACTACACAAGAATCACACGATATCGAGATGGGTGGACAACAAGAGTCAAGTACATCCAACCTGCAGCCAAGACGCAACTACAGCGCATACCAGTAGTTCCACTCCCCAAAGTCGAGGTTTTGATAGACGCAGAGGCACCATATTTCATGCAAAATAGGCATCTCAACACCTCGGAAGCTCAAATGGCTGTATCAAATACACCAGAGACGCAGGCAATTGAAGAAGTAGCTATGGTTGAAGTCGGAGCACCGATGGCGATATCAAGCAATCCGGAAGCCCAGCCCGCTGCATTTGTTCAGCCCGATTCGATAGAGGAGCGGATGGGTGGGGACCCAAAAGGGGTACAGCAGCCCCAGCAGACGTAAGAAGCGCCTTTGCTTTCCACACAGCCCAGGCCATCCAGACACAAGCTGAGAACGAACACTCGGAGCCTGAATCAGCAGCAGCATGGACCCGCGAACATGTCCGTGAGACTTTCTCTGCCGCCAATATTGCAGCGATACAAGGAGGCGTGCCCACTCCTGGTGTCAAAATTGAGTACACTGATGACCAGGATGAGGCTGTGGGTGGCTGGACAACACTGGAGGGCGTCAGTGGTGGTAGAGAAGAGGACGGTGAACTAGAGGTACCCGCTGCGGCTGACAAAGCTCCTATTGAGCGCGCCGAGGAATAGCATAGTGGCCCAGGTAGCACGTCAGCTGTAGAGCAGTCAGATACCGCTCCGGAGGCCCAGAATACAGAGCAGCCATACTCGCCTATTCAGGAGGCCAACCATAATCAAGCTCAGCCGACTGCAGCAATCTATCCCACTCCAACGACCCAGTCTACTCAGACTCTACCGAACCCCTCGACCCCCTCTCCTCCTGTGACCCTCAGCGCGAATAATCACACATCTGTGACGCTATCTAGCATCCACTTCAAGTTAGCCGGGGGACCATCTTCCAGGTTTGGTGGCAACGCACCTGTATCACCAACAATATTGGTAGACATGATAACAGTAGGTTCAGCCACCCAACGCGTCGAAGAGTCTGCTAGTCGACGGCGCGAATCGACCAAAGCAAGCTCGCTAGCGTCCCAGATTGCACTCTGTTCCTCAGGAGTTTTCAAGGATGAGATTGCTAAGGCTGGCGGCTCAACTGAAGTGACATCTTCTGCATTGCGTCCTCCAGGAAGGTCCGGGAAGCGTGCACCTGTGTCTGGTGGATCAGGTGGTGCTTCTGTGAAAAAGTCAACAGTGGCTCAAGCGCCAAATCCTTTGCCTCCTCTTCGCAATGAATTTGGCAAACGCGGGCTTGACTCCGAAGAGGAGGAAGAAGTTGTGCCTGGGACCACAGAGCGACCTCAAAAAGCCACCAGTAAGCGAACAAAGATGGTCTTACCAGAGGATAGCGCCCGAGAGGACGTAAAGAGCAGCACAGACAGCTCAACTCTCGACGTGGCTACCGGCTCGGATGCAACGCACCCAGAGCCAGAGCCTGAAGTGCAAACCGCGTCTACACCACCCTCTACTCCGTCAACTACGGTAGCAGTTTCAGAGCAAGCAGTAGCAGTCCAGGCACCCAGTCCTGACTCGTCTCAACCTAGCAAAGGCCTCAAACGTAGGCTAGAGGATGAGACAGAGTCGCAGAGTGGACAAAGGGTGCCAGAGCCATCCAAGCGGACGAGGTTGTAGCTACGGACACACACAGCGAAAACGTTAGTGAAAATGCGACGAGCTCAGAAACTCCGGTGGGGGCGACGCTTGTCATGGTAGGCTGTGACGTGGGTGGAATGACTGCATCGTCTGATGGATGGAACAAAGAATTGTACACAGGGCACGTTGCGAGGATTACATGGACTGAGTGGGAGGCATCATTGGCATTCTCCTGTGTGTATTGATCTGTGGACTTGGGCAGGGACCAATGATGAGGCTTTCATATGTCAGATGGGCTAAACAGATGGGCGGATTTCCTTTTGTCAAACATTTTCCTTTTGTTTTTCCTTGGTCGGTTTCTATTTCGGGGTCATGGCGTTTTGATATACATAGAAACACTCGAGTGACATTATTGTATATGTCAGGTGGAGACCACGTGGATAGAATTTTTCCGCAACCAATTCCTTCCCTGTGCCGTTGTTGGTCCCGAGCAACAAGAACAGCTGCCCGATTGGGCCTGACTATGTTCAGACTGCCTCCTTGACGAGAGCCAAACTTCGGGATCGAGAGACCCAACCCACGCTCAGAATGCTTTGACCATCTATTCGCGCAAGAGAGATGTGTTCAGGTACATGATCTACTGATCATAAGCACCGAATGATATCCAGATGAGTGGAAACGTTCTGAGCCAAGCAAGGACCTTTTAGCAATCATATACCAACACTCCTCAGGAGACACAAGCCATGGTATGCATCTACGTTGCTGCCATTCTCCTGTCCTTTCTTGATCTATTACCTATCGTCCCCAGCACATTTGAATCTGTGGATGCCCTCATCGTTGGCCGTTGAAATGCAAAGAGTGGCTTTGGCAAGGCCAATCATTTAGAAAAGCAGGGTGACGATACCATACCCAGTCACGGAAGCCGAAGATGGCAAGTTGTGCTTTCAATCTCTACTCGACGCTCGGGCTCGTTCCAAAAAGTTCAAATAGAGTTCTCAGACAAGAATTGCAAATGACACGATAGACGCTGTTTCACGAGATGTTATAATTACCGAGTCTTATATCTAAGATAGTAATGAGGAGAAAAGGTTGCTTCATCAAACAAACTAGGTTCGATGGCTTCGATCTGCAATTGAACCTTGTCTGGTATACAGATATCTTAAAACGAGGGGCCGATCTGCATATAGACTCATTAAACGCAACAAAAACAACAATACCGAAATATCAAAAGTGAAAGCCGCTTCTCGACCTTTTTCATTCACCATTCACAACCGACACGACTTCATTGATCCAACCTCGATTCATGACCATGATAGAGCTCAACTGTGGACGAGTCATGGCTTTGAACTTCTTTAAGACTTCTTCTTTAATTCGTTTCGCCTGTAGCCGCAGGATACACAGCCGTTCTTCCAATCGACCACTTCCTTGCAGCCGGGGCAGATCCCAACGTGCTCTTTCTTGATGCACTGAACAGTTGCTGTCTTCTTGCATACTCGGCTATATCATCATAGAGGGATCAGAAAGACGTCTTATAAGGTATGATTCGGAGGTCCTGAGATGCACTTACCAGTGATGGGCCATGCCGGACGATGATTTTCAGATTAGACTTTTGGCAGGGGTGAAATATTCTCTTCAGAGGAAATGTATTTGAGTGGGTGCTATCTCAGCGATGTATCGCGGACTGAGTAAAAATGCAGATAGCTTAGCAAAGGGTTTGGATGTGTGACTGCTTTGTTTCTTGTAATTGAAAGACGCCACAGGGGCATTTGGTTCTGCTTATATAGACAAATTAGACACAACTCAGTGCGCCGGAAGAGAGCGCAGTATAGTCTGTCTTCAAAAATCAGGGCAAATCCTGGCGCTAGAAGGAGGACACGGAATAGGAGGCATCTGGTGAAGTTTTCACGCTATGGTTTAACATATTTGATATGTTCTGTATCTGTTGGTCATGGGTCTTTCTGTCAGAAATAATAATCAGAATCTGTTCCAGGAAGTCTAACCGAAGTTTCACCAAGTATTCCATATTCCACCGCCTTTCGTTCACGGGAGGGAGACATGCCACAAGTGAGTCGAGCGGGAGTAGAGCGCAGACCATATGCAGTACTTAGCGTGCGCGTGCACAAATTGCTGAAATGAGTGACGCAGAGCCCATCAAAGCAGGTGACATAAGGCAAATCGTTTAGGATCCATCGTTCGTTCGTAGACACAAGTTGCTCCATCAGAAGACGCTTTCCCTAAGTCGGTTACAGTTGGTTTGCAAACGCCTGAACCTGTGCAATATCAAGAGGCACATCTCGCAAGGGCCGGCTTTCCGAGTTGCTATGTTTAAAAGCGTTTCACTAAGCACTTTGACGCATTGAGCGTTTCTTTCTATAACTAGGTACTATTCAAGTTTGGCTGAGATGGAATTGTAGCCAACCCTCAAGCGCTTGGATCTAAGCTACCCCTATAAAGGTTAGCGCAATTTCGAATTTAATGAAGGCCCCTTGCACAATGGGCTTATCGCTTCTCTTATACAGACATGCATTCTACTTTAAGTCGGCCTATCCAGCTCTTTGCTCGAGGCTTTGGGAAGTCAGGTTATACAAGAAAACTCTTGAGCACAGAGACCCCACAGCTGTGTCTTTCAAATTAGTGGCCTCTATATCAGTCACCGCTTTCGACCTTCATCTCTCTCCATCTACGGCCCTGACATTACATCCCAGACTCAACTGTGTGTTTATTCACCGCTTGTCATTCTCTCTACATTCTATCACACCTGCCAGCATGATGGAGAGCGATGCTAAGCCAGGTTCCTCGCTAAATAACGACCAAAATGAAGATCCAGACTATGATACCACCGATGAGGGCTTGGACATCGACCCTTTCGCCCCTGTTCTCGATGCAATCAATCTTGACGCATTGGCCTCTGCAGCCACGAGCGTCAGATTGAAGCAACACTGTCATAATCTGTCAATTCTTGCAAAGAGACGAGAAGAATTGGCATGTATAATTCAGGAACCACCACTCATCGGCTCATTCAACCTCGCGTTCGTTATACTCTTCTCGGATGGCGTCAAATGGATTGCACGTATCCCGGGGAGTGGCGTTGATTCGTTTGGTCACCTTGAAGCACGGAAGCTCCTCTCGGATATCCAGACCTCAGCCCTCATCCGCTCCTCTACCTCAATTCCAATTCCAGAAGTTTTCGCATGGGAGCTTAGTCGAGAGAACGCGGTTGGAGTACCTTACCACATGGAGGGATTCATTGAAGGAATACCGCTATCAGATCGATGGACTGACCTAGCGGAACTGGAGCGAGTGAAATTGCTAAGAGATCTCGCGGGGCTCATGTCGCAGCTACATGTTCTCCACTTTGACAAAATTGGCTCGCTAGTATTCGGTGTCAGCGGTAAATTCTCGAATATTGACGAGATGGTGCAGATGAAGAGCGATATTAAGGCCATGTTTGATGGAGATGAAGTCTGGCCCACAGCGTCTACCTGTGGTCCCTTCACCTCAACAAAGACTTACCTCCTCGCCAAACTGAACTTTGAATATTCAGAGATGCAAGAATGGAGGAAAGCAGAGCTGTCCCTACTCCGTCTCGCTATAAACTCCATACCACCTGCGTTTGACACGCCCAAGAATTTTTCGCTAGGTCACCCAGATTTCAATTACCAAAATATCTTAGTAAACGACGACGGCATCATCACGGGTCTCATCGACTGGGATGGTATCCACACCCTCCCTGCGGCACTGGGGTTTGCACGCTATCCTTCCTGGATCACACGGGATTGGGACCCAGCAAAATACGGCTACGGCGAGTCCGACTGCCGAGATGAGGACTCCCCAGAGCAACTGGTCAGTTACCGTCGCGAGTACGCTAAAGCTATGGAAGCTTTGTCTCTGGCTGAAGGAGAATACGAGACGAATGACACAAGGTTGTCTCAGATATTGGAGGCTGTGGATATTGCGGTTGACAATTCGGTCTCCCGTTCTTGGATTCTCCAGAAGCTGTTGAAGTTTGCTTTCGAGGACAAGGTCCCATTCACGTTTCCAGAATACAGACAGACGTGGCTTGCTAATCAGGCTGAGGAATGGATGGATGCGGTGAGAGATGCTTTTGTGAGAATGTGGCATGAGGAAGTCTGAACCTGGCGGATTGTCAGACCTTCGATCTTATTGAACCGTCAAGAATCAATCTAAGCTACTATAATAGATGGACTTGGCTATTGTCATCTTGATTGACGTTAGTCATAGCAATTTCACCATGGCCGCAAAAATCCTGGGAAAGGTTGTTTCGGCGCTCAAACAGGTACTCTTTACGCTAACTAGACTACAATGATATGCAGCGAGCGCGTGCATTCCACACACATTGTGGTACTCACTCACAGCATTGCAGAATGACTAAATGGCATCCAAGTACCAGAACCTGCCACTCGAACTTGAAGCCTGTCAGCGTACCTTGTCACAAGCCCAAGTACTCGGGACCACTCAAACCACGCTCGAACATCTAAACGCATTCATATCTGCCGCTATAACATGTAGGTCTCCACTCGAGAGCTCAATCAATGGGCTGTGTGACATCAAGGGGAGGCGGTTCAAAGGCATCAGTCTGCGGATTCAATTCAGTGTGACTCTTGAGAAAATGGGGATGAGATGGGAGGTACACTGGCTAGCCATATATCTACAATTAAGATGCTGCTGATGCTGCACGCTGTGTCTCTTCACAGCAGTGAGCAAGCAACAGGACATTTTCTCCGCAGGCACCCGACATCGAACAAGAAACTTCGACAGGGATTACAACTTCGCCCGCAAACATACTGCCCCAACGGACTGAGAAGGCTTCTAGGCACTTTGGGGACCACACGCCTACTTTGAAAGTCTTGAGAGGCGTATCAAAATTGGGGAAGAAGCAACTTGACTCTTCAGAGCAACAACACTGGGTTGTGTCGTGTCACGCCTCGTTAGTTGTGAAACATCCTTTCCATATGAAACCCGAAAACGCTGAAAGCTTGGATGGGACGGGCATAATTCTCTCCGAGCGACGATATCCAGGCAGCAAAATCACAGAAAGACCATGGGGTTCAACAGTATCGGAGTGAGAGATGCCCACCCAGAACAAGTAAGGACGCGAAGAAGTAAACGCGGTTCCTCGAGGCGTGTACGCTTTGACCCCAAGCATCCACCGCGTCCTGACTTTCCACAAAATCCGCGCGTTCAACATGGGCAGGTAGCAACAGCCTACTCCATTAATGCGGAGGGCGCGCAGATAAAGTCGCGCCTAGTACGCCTTCTCAAACCCCACAAACAGCACACGCAAGCATCTGTGGGATTCCGTTGCCGGGTCCAATTCCCAACTCCATCGTGCAGACAGCTACAGCCCCGTCAACCCAGCCTAAAAGGCCTACAGCGTGGGCCCAAAGTACTTCTACGATTCTTCTCAGCAACTTTGAGCTTTATGCTCGTCATAGAGTCTCTAATGCTCTTCCTCCCCAATGTCACGTCCCTTCTTATTCGGAAGACGAGTCACGGTGCTAGAGCGGCTGGGGAATCGGCTGGGGTATAGACTGGACTGCTTCGGAACAGCAAGCCCTTTGTATGTTCTCCCCTAGCTGTGGCGGGAGGTTTGACAAAGGAAGTAGGGAGGTGGAGCAATCGCCCCGGACGGAGTAAAGGTGCTCGTTCCTTATGCTAGAGGTAGTACAGTATAAGGGAGCCCGATTCGGCTACCATCCCTATCCGGCTGCTGCTACAGCTGTTATTTATGTGTGACATCCATGAACAGTATTGGCAATGCGAAGGAGTTTGTGAGATCCACACTTCCTGCCTTATCTACTACTATAACCTAAGTAGAACGTTGCGATCGCTTGTAAGCAAACTCACTGTCCTTCCTTTCCTCAACCTCTAGTCGAAAGGTCTTGATCTTTCTATCGGACTGTGATCTTGAACAAGTAATCTCCGTCCCATCCCTTGCTCTTCTTCAGATCGCCTTACATCTTCTCAAACCATCAAACGTTGTTACAGTGTGATTGTTGACAGACAAGCAGTCTTCACGCACGATAGGCAACCACACACAAAGCGAAGCTATCGAACTCCTTGCTTGTGGTAGTCGGAATGGTCGGCGGGGAACATATACTCTTCGCATTGACATCATTCGGCGGTTTCGAGCACTTCACCGCGGCCGCCTGCGCACAAGTCACTGTGCCAAAATCCGTCTTGCTCTGGCTGCCGGAGTATCCACAGCTCAAGGGTTCCCCACCCGCACCCGTCAAAGAAAAGGTGATGGCATTGGCGCCGCTGTTCTTCAACGGCGCGTGTAGAGTGTTGCTGCCCAGAGCGCGCTGGGTGCAGAAGTCGGCCCATTTGCCGCTTGATTCCTGGAATACCTCGTCTGAACCTGTGCAGTCTCCGAGCACGCATTCCGGCATCAGTCCGACTGGAAGGGTTGCGGTGGCCAATGGTGGCTGATCGGGCTCCACGGTCGAGGATGGTGCTGGATTCTTGGGGCTTACCTGAGAGGAAGATGTTGTGTGCTGCGCGGGTTTTTGGGAGGCCGAATCGTACGTTGTACCAAGGAGCACGTAGCCAATTTGAATCCCTGTCGGAGAGCTCGTAGGCACTCCTCCGCTTGGTGATTCAAAACTCGCCAACATCGGCTCACCGACCATAGAGATTTCGGTGACTATAGGCGGCATTGATGCGCTTAAGCTCTTGGTGGAGCTACTGGATCTCGAATGAGTGGTTGCAGAAGCATTCTTGGTCGCAGAAGAAGACATGGTCGCAAAAGAAGTCGCGGTACTGGGAGCTGTTTCGGAAGATTTGAGACTTTCCGAGGGCTCCTGCTTGCTAGTTTTGATTTCTTCTGTGGTTGGGCTGGTCTTCTGGTCTGATGGTTTGCTGTCTTTGCTTTGTGAATTGTTGGGATCCACTTGTTCGTAAGGTGAGGGTGGTTCTGCCCCAGGAGGCGGTGGAGGAGGCGTGGGAGGCTGTACGTATATGGGTACCACTGCTGCTTTGGTGAAAATGGCCAGAAGAGTACAGAATATTCCCCAGCGACATTGTTCTGGATACTTGATTCTTGGGAGATTGTCCACTGTTGTGGGCACCAGGACGCCCGAGTCGTTACTACCGGTCTCAGCAGGTACACTGCCATGTCAAAAGTCTGGGCCCTTACCCTATTTTACACCAAAAGTTGTATATTATACGTAAGTATTTTAACCCTTATATAAAAATTTAATATTTTAAAAATTCAAGTAGAATATTTCTTTATATTATCTAATTTATTGCGTATTTACGTTTATAATTAAATTACCTTTTTATTGTATATTATATAATTGAAAAATAAATATTTAATAATAATTAGATTTTACAAAGAAAATTAATTTTTTAATTTATATATATTTTGCAAATAAAATATATAACGCTAATAGAATATTTAAAAAAATATAATATATAAGATTATTTATTGAATAATTATCTTGTATATTTTTGTAAGGCTATAATACCTAATAAGCGGAGTAGGGCAAGAGCCTAATACCCTCGCAGTTATCGTTTTGGCCCGGTGGCCGAACGGTAGCGATCCTTACAATTTTCAAGTTTTAAAAAAATTTGTAACCTGGAAAAAAAGTTAGACTCCTTAAGAGAATTACAGGTTTTGGTATAAAATAGGGTAGGGGCCCAGACTTTTGACGTGGCAGTATATTTGTCGGAGCCAGAAAATCCAGCAACCAAGCTCAATTTAGTATATTCAAAATCATTACGAAAGCTTGGCATTTTTCTTCCGGATATACTATTACCTAATTTTGCTTATATATTATCGAGATCTCCCCTTAACTATTATTTGCAGTACTGCTGTTAGATTAAAAAGGTAAGATTAAAGTTAGGAATTTATCAAAGTAAGTTAATATTAAATTATAATAATAAAAAAACATAATATTAATATTGTTATTAAATTTAAAATTATTAAACTTATTCGCTTTTATTAAAAGTTTTTTACTATCGTAAATAAATATTATTATTTATTAACGGTTTATAAATAAGAATAACGATTTTATATATATAATATTTTTAATTTGTTTAAAATATTAAAAATTAATCGCCTTTGTTATTTATATAAAATAGCTTGGGATAGTTTATTTAAATATTTATAATTTTATTAAAATAAATTATTTATATTTTTAAAAAAAGAATAAAATATTATTATTAATTAGTTTATAATTTCTTATTTTTTAAAAGAATATTATATAAGTTAAAAAAAGGAATAATAAATTAAATATATATAAAATTATTAATTAAAAGTAATTTAATAAGTTTTAATATTAAATTTTATTATTAAATAATTAACCTTTATATATAAGTTTATTTTTAGATAACAAATAAAATAGGAATTAATAATATATAATTTTATTAAAAAAGTTATTCAGTATAATAACAATATAATAAAAAATAATATATGAAATATTTGCTTTATATATATTATAAATAAATATTTACTTTATATTATTATATATTAAAATTATTTTAATTAAAATACTTTTTTTTTTAATTTTTAAATAAATTATTTCTTTTTTATAAATATTTTCTAAAGCTTTGGAATATTATTTACCTAAATAATTTAAATATTTATTTAAATATATATATAAAATAAGTTGTAAAGAAGAAAAGTACTTTTTTGAATTTTTGAATTTTTTATTCTTTTAATTATAATTTGAATGAATTAATATTTAATATATTAAAAGTTTAAATAAAACATTATTTTTAAACCTTTTATTATATATTTAAAGGCCGTTTTAATAATTTCTTAAAATATATAGTAAATAAAAATATAATAAAAACGCAAAAGAGTATTTCTATTATAATAAAAAAAATTATATATTTAAAAAGAATTATAAAACTTTTTAAAAAGAACTTAAAAATTAATTTCGTAAAAAAGAAAAAGAAGTTTAATAAAAAAGATAATAATAAAAAAATATTTAATATTTAATATTTAAAATTAATTAATTAAATAATAAATATTTAAAAATATTTTTTTATTATATTTAAAATATTATTTTATTTATTATATTAATATTTAATTAATTAATTAAAACTTTCTGAAAATTTATATATTATTTTCTTATATAAATTTTATTTTTATTTATATTAAACTTTGTTTTAAATAAAATATTTAATAATATATTTATTTAAAATATTTTATATTTTATATTTTTTAATTTATAATATTCTGAATTTTGATTTAATAATATTTAATTTCGACTTTTATAATTTAATTTATTTTTTAACTTTAAACTTTATTTAAAATTTATTCTTTTTTATTTTTATTTATAATAAGATTAAACTATTACTTTGTAATTAATTTAGTATATATTTCAAAAGCGGTTTATTATTATATATATAAAAAAATTAAAAAAAATTTATGAAAATTTATTAAATAATTATTTAAAAAAATATTAAAAATAAAATAAAATAAAATAAAATAATTATTTAAATATACTAATAATATTTTAAGTTATTGTTATTTCTAATTATTATATAAACTTTTTATTATAAAAGCTTAAGATTTAATAATAATAATACTTTATTTATTCTTTAAAAAGTTATATAATAATTAAAGTAAAAATTTAATTAATATATTATATTTATTATATAATATAATTAAAACTTAAACTTCTTTTTAAACAATATTTAATTAATAATATTAATTATTCTATACGATTCAATAAAAACCGTATTGATTAAAGTATTTATCGTTAATATGAAATTATTTATTAATTAGAGTTTTAATTTAATTATTATTCTTTTTATTACTTTTTTCTTTTTTCTTTTTATTACTTTTTTCTTTTTTCTTTTTATTACTATTTTTTTCTGAAGTAGTAATAAGAATAAAAGTAATATAAAAAAATATAAAAATTATTTTAATTTCGTCATAATTTAAAATATTATTATATATATATATATTTTTTTTTTAATTTATACTTAATATATTACTTTATATAAATTTATATTACTTTATATAAATTTATATAAAATTAAATATATTTTGCCGAAGGAATAAATAATACTAAGGAGTAAAAAATTATATTTATATGTAAATTCTTATTTATATATTTTAATTTATATTATATATAGTTTATATTTTTTATATTTTTTATATTTTCTATATAAACTTTATATTCTTTTATTTATATATATTTATCTTTATTGTTTTTTAGTAAATATTATATTAAATTTAAAATATAATAAAGTTAAATTTTCTTATAAAATTTTTAAAATTAAATTAATAATTTTTGAAAATAAATAAAGCCCTTTTTACTATTTCTTTAATAATAAATATTTTATAAGTATAAACGAAGCGCTTTGAACCTTTATACAATAAAAACTTTTATAATATTCATTAATTAATATATATATAATAAAGTACTATATATATTATATTAATACAGAAAGTAATAATAATTAATATTATATGAGTTTATTAATTAGAACAATAAAGCTAAAAAGCAAGAATATAAAAGTATTCCTTAATTATTTATATATATAAGAAATTAGCAGTATTATACGCTAAGCCTAACTAGGCCTAGTACACTTGAATGCAATAATACTGTAGATATTCAATACTTTTCATACTCATAGTATATACCTTGTATAACTATAACAATATATGTTTTATATACATACTGTATAATCTTCATTTAAAATAAATATATGTTTTTATTATATTTATTTATTTTATTATTTGTTTTTCTTAATTGTATTAATATAAATTATTTGATTTTAAAATATAATAAAATATTTTGCTTTTAAGCCTTTTATAGCCTCCCTGATTCTTAAAGTTATTTTTTTTTTATAAAACTAATTATACTTTTGAGAAATACAAATATAATATATATTTTAAGAATATATAAAAAACCTTTTTATAATTAAAAAGTTCAACGTTTTATATATATTTTATTATATATTAATTTATAAATAAATTAAAGTTTGTAATTAGTATTACATATAAAGAGACTTCGTTACTAGTTTATTATTATATATTATTAAATATAAAAATAACTTTATATAAACTATATTGGTTTAAATAACAATTAACGTTTAAAAAATTTAACTTCTTTATTTATATTTACTTTTATTTATTATTTATCAGTTTAAGTAATATATTTATTTAACTAAAGGGTATGAAAAGTATAATAATTAATAAGAATTGCGGATTGAATATAATAACAACAGGAAATTAAGAAAACTTATTAAAAAGGTTTCGGAAATTATTTGCAAAGTATATTAGAATATAAAATAATAAATAGCTTTAAAGATAATTTGATTAAAGTTTATAATAATAAACAATAATATAACTAATAATAAATAAAGGAAACTCTCGAGAGTACACAGGCAAAATCAGGTAGTGGTATATCCGGAAGAATAATGCCAAGCTTTCGCAATGGTTTTGAATATGCTAAATAAGATTGTGTAGCTGTGTTGGCTTGGCTGACCCTGCCGAGTCGGTCGAAGTGAGCACGGTGTCCGTTGAAGTAGAGGGTTTTAAATGCCAATAACCAGATACGTAGCTTCGAATCAACAACATGGAGGTGCCGTCGATATCAACACCTATGGCCATTGGAGTGTCATCTGTGGAGCTGATGCTCGTAGTTGTGAAAGCTGAAGAAGTTCGTTGGCTTGTGAAGCCCGCTTCCTTTCCTGAATCGCTTGAATGAGAATCGCCATGAGATGATGTACTGGAAATCAGATCGCTAGACACCGTGGGCGACGAAACTGTCGGATTGATCGATGTACCAACAAATTTTGTCATTCTAGGCGGTATGAGCAAGGAAGTTGAATTACTTGATTGAGTATTCAGTGAAGGGGCACTCGTAGTTAAAGATGTGACCGTGGACTGGGCGGATGTACGAAGGATTCCAGTTGGTATGGACGGTGTGACTGAAGAAGTTGTATTTCCTGTCCACGTGCAGGGGGAACCTTTTGGGGGGCCGTTTTAGGGGGGCCGTGTAGAGGATTGTTTAAGGCGGGGGAGGGGAAAGCGGCTTCACTCGAATGACCATTTGTCAGCTGTCATTGCCCCTATTTTCCCTTGTCAGCCCGTGTTTTCCTATTTTGCTTTCTCTAGGGTTATTTGGACCCTTAATTATACTACCAAAATATTATTATTATACTACTTATTCTTTACTTTATTAGGCGAAGCAATTAATATAAAACAGGATTAAAAATATTTATTTATCCTTATTTAAGGCCTTATTATTATATATATTAAGGTATTATATATTATTATTTATTAATTAAATAATTTAGCTTTAAGTATATTTGATAGTTATAAGCTCTGATTACGTTATTATTTTATTATATTAAATTTATTTGATTGATTTGCTAAGCTATTACTATAATTATTTAATATTATTAAATTTAAATAAGTATAATTTATATCAAAATCGCTCTTAAATTACTTAAATATTTCTGAATATAAAATATCCTTAGTATTATATTTTCTATTATTATTATTTTTATATCTTTTATATTTATTAATATAAATAATTAATTCTAATAAATTTCAAATATTAAGAATAGAATAATATTAGCCAAAATCTAATACCTTATTAACTCTAAAATACCTAAAGAATTTTCCTATTTAATATTAATATCTCCTATTATATTATCCGTAAAACAAATAAGCAAATAAGCTGAATACAAAGGCTATATATTTAAAGAAATATATAGAATATTTAATATCAAATATAATTATAAAGAGAAGTACTATTTAGATTAGGTAAAAGCTATATAAATTTTATAAATTAATATTGAAAAATTAATCTCCGCAAATTTTATTATATACCTTATTAATTATATTACTTTTTATTAAGCCCTTAAAAACCTTAAACGTTAACTAATACCTATTATATAAGTATAATATTTCGACGTTAATAAGGAATATTAAATATTATATATTAGAAAGATTAAAGGCTAAAATATAAAATTTTTAATTAAATAAATAATAAATATTATTTTCCGAAGCTATCGAAATTAAATATCTTAATTTCTAAATAATAATAGCAAAGATTAACTTTATCAAGAATATTAACTTTATAGATTAAGATTAGTTTAATATAATCAAGATATATTTTAGCCGTAAAGAGAATAAAGGGAAATTTCTATTAACTTTTAAAGAATTTATATAAGAAGTCAAATAATTATATAAAATAAACAAAAAGATAGTTTATTAGATAAAAATATCTTTATCTTTTATTATCTTATAAAAGAGACCTCCGAGAAAATAATTTATATAATATAATAATACCTCTATTCCTAAATACCTAATCGAAGAGATATATTACTAGTTTGCTAAATATTATTATCTTAATAAAGCTTTTTGCTTTAAAAAATTAGATTTCAAATACCATATATATTAAGAAGGCTAAAATACTTATAAAAAATAGTTTTTTTAAAGAAAGAATCGAAAGAACTATTATTAATTAAAAAATATTTAAAGAATATTTTTTAATTCTTATTTTATTAGAACTTTTAATAAGTTAAATATAAATACTATTAATAAGGCCTTGTACCTTTATAGCAACTTATATAAATAATAAAATATTAGAAATAAAAATATTTATAAAATAAATAATAGAAATCTCGTTGCTAAAGTTCTTTATTAAGTAAATATTATTTTATTTTCTAATTATATTTTTTAACTCTTATAACGATATATTATTTAATATCTAAATATTGGATTCTAGCTTTAATATATATTTATATAATAATCGAAATTACTTCTTTTATTAACGATTATTTACTTTTGATAATATAATTATTTTAAAGAAAATATTATACAAAATTAAAGCTTTTAAAATATATAAAATTTATATTTTAATATTTATTAGGGAATATAATATAATCGAGTTTTAAAATATAACTTTAGTTCCTAATTTTATAATTAATTTAATATCCTTTAATAAGGCTAATTAAGTTAATATTTATTAGAATATTAAAAGTAATATATTTTATATAATAAAGGATAATTATAAAGATTATTTCTATAAACTTTATTAATATTAAGATTATTAACTTTTATAAACCGATTAATTAGAAACTTAGGATTTCCTAGAAAAACTTGCTATTATAATTATATTAATAAAATAATACAAATTTAAAAGCCCTTGATTACTAATCGAAGCTATATTATTATATTAATATTTATTAATAGGTTATCTTAGCCCTAAAGCAATTATAATATTACTAGAAAATATTATTAAAATTAAGTTTATTATCTTATCAACCCGGGATTAATTTAAGATATATTAATTATATTATCTTTTTAAAGCTAAAAAGATTATTTCTTGTTATTAAGATTATAAGTACAAAGTAACAAACTTATTAGAACGTATTTATTATAACCTTATTCCTATTAAAAAAGGATTTAACGGGTATAAATAGCTAAGCTATTCTATTTACCCTATTATCAAATATTATTAGGTATAGACTTATTATATAAAGGACTAAGCTACTAAAATAATAGAACGAATAATTTATTTGATTAAATAATAATATAACTATTTAATTAAATACTTTTATAACGATAGCGAGCCTTCCTTAAGAAAAGTATTTAATATATTAATATAAAAAAATATTATTATTATAAAGCTAACGGCCCTATATATTATAAAGCAGAACGGTTTTTTTAAACGTTCTAGAGGGGTAATTATAACAAAAAGTAAATATATATAAATAATTTCAAAACTTCCTTATAATTTATAACCTAAAACTATTTTAATAATAATATATTTCTTTAATCGGATATTAACCAAAATACTTAATAACAAAATATTATTTAAGGCTTTTTATTATATAAAATTATTATTAGCTTACCTTTACGTTTTTGGCTATAAAATATATTTACTTATATATTTAGAAGTTTTTAAACTTCTAAAGCTTTAATAGAAAGCTTATTTAAATTATTTTATTAATTATAATTTATAAAATATCTTCAGGATATAGGTTTTAAGTAAAAAATATATTATTCGGACTAAGAATATCTCGTTTGATAAAAGCTATTATTATAATTTTATAAATATTAATTTAAATTTATTATTTAATAATCTGGAGTTTAATAAAGCTATAAATATTATTAATAAGGACGCTAATTAACTATTAGTTAATAATTAGCCGTTAAATAAGATAAATAGAATAGATTTATTTGCTAATAATACTGATATCGCAAATTAACCTTATTATTAAATCTCGTTATTAACTTTCAAAATTATAATTACTATTTTATTAACCTTAACTGATTATTCCTACCTTATTTTTCTTATTCTTTTACTAAATAATACCTTAATAGGAATATTATTAATCTATATACTTGCTATTAAAAAGGAAAAGATATTAAGCTAAAATATTAATAATATATTAAAAAATTATATTTTAGAAAATAATATTCTTATTATATTATTATTATTATTAATATTATATTAATTTTATTAATTTATAATAAATTTAGCTTTTAAAAGCTCCGAGATTTTATTAAAAATAATTAAAAATAATATTTTATCTTTTAGAATATAAATAAGAAATTATTATTATATTTATATATTAATTATTATAAATCTCGGCTAAGATATAAGATATTATTTAGCCTTTGCGAAAAACCTTAACTTTATTAAATATTTATATTATAATAACCTTCTATTAAAGCCAAAAAGTGAGAAAATCTTAATAAAATATCCTTATAATAATACTTTCGTATAAGCTATATATAAAGAATATATTAATTTTAATAATAAGAGTATATTTTAAACAAGCTTTAAACTTTAGAGAGTAAATATTCTCTCCTTTATTTAAATTTTTAAATATAAATATAATAAAAATAAATATTTAGAAAGGTATAAAGCTCGCTTATATATTAAAGGAAATTTATAATAAATAAAATAAGAAATAATTATAATTACCTTAGCCGTCAAAATCTTAAGAATATTTATAATTATTATAGTTGCTTTTTCCTTCGAATCTTATTAATATAATATAATCAATACTTTTATTAATAGCAATATTAATAAGGAAATCTATATTTATTATCCTAAAGGTATTGATTTTCTAAAAGGATTAAATATATTATATAAATATCTTTTATTTATAAAAATATTATATAAATTAAAAAGATTTTTATCACTTTAGCTTTAGAATATTATTAAAATAATAAAATATTTTAGTTTATATATAATATTAGAAATAGAATATCTTTTTATTAATAATTAATTAATTATATTTTTTTATATTAATAATTTTATAATATTATACAAGAAATAATATTAAATTAAATATAATATTTTTAAAATATTTTTCCTTAATATATATAATCTTCGATATTTAGGAGAGTTAATATAGTTTATTAATATATATATTATTAGAAATCGCTTTATCAAGTAAATTTGATTAAATCAAGATTTATATATTAAAAAAATAACTAGCAAATTCCCTCTTAAAAATTATATTCTATTAAAAATATTATTATTAATAAAAGAAATCCTTTTATACGAATATTAAGTTACCTTTGAGTAAATATATTTATATTAATAGCGTATTAGCTTTATTTCGTTTGCTGCTATTATTATTAAATTAAATATTACTTTTGCTAATTTTTAGCTTATTTAATTCCTTTAAAATTTATCCTTTTATTATTTAGCTCTAACTAATTGATTAATAATATATTTACTTATTATTAAAATATTTGTAATTAAATATAATAGCTAAGTATAAAACGATATTTTTTTATTAATATTAGATATTATATTTGCTAATAATTTTATTATTAAGAAAAGCTTATTCGGCTATTTTTTCTAATTATATAATAACTTTATTAATTAGAAAGCTTTAAAATAAATTACTATTATTATATTTAATATTAAAATTAAATTATTTATTTTTAATAAAATAGCTTAGCAAACAGTTTAATAAAATAAATTTTTCGAATATATATATTTTTAAATAAGCTAAAATATTATTATTATTTATAATAATTAATAAATATTAGACCTCGTTAACTAACTTATTCCTAAGTTATTTATATACCTTAAGTATATTAATATATATCGATATTAGCTTCGCTAAGAAGTTTAGAATAATTATATTGCTATTAAATAAGTCTTTATAATTAAAATATTAATAAATAGCCTTATTAAACCCCTTCCTTATTAAAAATATAAAGAATTTATTTATATATTATAGCTTATTAACTTAAATAGTTATATAACTTTATTTATTAATTAAATAAAGTTATAATAATAATTAGATTGCTATTATCTTAGGAAGGTATATTAGCTATTATTACCCTTATTTTCCTTTATTAGCTTATATTTTCTTATTTTGCTTTTTCTAAGGTTATTTAGACCCTTAATTATACTATTAAAATATTATTATTATACTACCTATTCTCTACTTTATTAGGCGAAGCAATTAGTATAAAATAGGGCTAGGAATATTTATTTGCCCCTATTTAGGGCCTTATTATTATATATATTAGGGTGCTATGCACCATTATTTATCAATCAGACGATTTAGCCCTGAGTGCATCTGACACCATTCAACGTATTACTGCAAGTTTTTAGGCCGTCAATTAGGTGATTGGCCAATCAACTACATTGGCGCGTCGACTGCCACAATTAAGATACAAGCAGAGCTCTTTGAGTATGAACTACAAGAAATACATACAAGCGCAGCAGGTCCGCTCCACAACGCGCATTGCTTATGCTCGTGCCATTCTCACCCAAGCCTACGAGTATGCTTCGAAATGGCCAGCCAATTAGGATCGCAATCAGATCTGCTTGGAGCCTGGACCTCAAGCATTATACACCTGATACGTCCAAGCCCCATTCCCTACCACAATGGATTGTATACCTAACTCCGAAGCTGGTTTGGAGCCGGTTTGGAGCCAACTCGGACAATATCATGGTCGTCACTACCCCGATAAAGCTATTCAGTGTTTTGGGTATTCATTTTGCATATAATCCAACAGCAGAGAGGATGGCATTGCCGGCATTTTCCACAATTCACGCCCGAAAGCGTATCCAGTTGCGAGTCATGTAGGCGCAGTAGATAAAGGTATAAACTAAGATACCGCCAGCCGTCGTATACCGAGTCTATATCATTGCTGCTCGCACCGGCCATAAACATTACAATAACACTGATCCTCCGGTGGACAGCTACACAGCGCCCGTTAGCAACAATCCCGAACCCGCACGAGCTCAAGGGAAACGTACTATACTGCTCTCATGCCAAAGATGATATGCCATAAGTACTCGAAAATCCTCCCACTCTTCGCATCGTCGAGCGCCGTATCTAGGAGCCATTGCCTAAAGAGTTCGTAATCACTCTTCGGCCGCTGCCGTACCCTCTCTCTAGTCACGGCGAACTGCGCGCAACACGCTTGCCCAACTCTAAGGGGTACTTCGATGTTTCTTATCCCAGTATACGTAGCGGTCCTGTTAACGTCCGTCGAAGTCCCAGTGAACATCTCTATATAGATGTCCGGCGTAATATGCGGGTTCTTTGTGAAGCAGCCCGGATCGGGATTACATCGTAGATTCACGTAGCCGTTCTTCTTGACCCAATTCAGCTTGAGCATTCGTAAAGCCTCGGCGTTGGAGTTGTTCGGGGTGTCCGCATGTTCGGCGATTTCGTGGGCGTGGAGGAAGGCGATGATAGCAGGAAGGGTATCGTAATGATCGATAACGTAAGTAAGATAGCCCATGCTTTCGTGACCTTTGTTTTTCGGGAGAGTATCATCGGTAGAGTTGAGAGGGATAGACGGATTGACTATATAGAGCTTGTTATGCCAGCTAAAGAGGGAACAAATTGTCAGTTGTAGTAAGACTCGGATAGAGGAAGTACGCAACAGGTAGCCACGTACTCCGCCAAGTCATTTGTAACCCAGTCTGTATTTTCTTCCTCGAGTTTGGCCACGACAATGATTTTGTCGCTAAATGCATCATCCACATCATCCACCTTGGGGTATCTGCTGAGACCAAAGAAGAGGAGGAACACTGCTATGACCAAAATTAAGACGTAACGGAGCCATGAGTTCACCGTAGCTGGAATGGATTTGGGTCCTGCGATAGACATACTGTTGGATGCAGCAGCACTCCCTTGGAGAAAGCAATCAGAGAGAAATCGTCAAATTGATGGCTAATGGGGCAAAGCTCTTCGAAACACATGATGAGACCCTGAATAAGGGGCAAATGAATGGAATGATGGTAAATCAAATGGCTGTTGGCCACCTAGTAAGAAAGCGGGGCCTCGTAAGGCCTAGAAATGACGGTGTTTGGAGCCAATTCCCAAAATGGTAGAAAGCAGTACAATCATGGCGTGGTGCGTCTGATACATACGGTCTTAAAACCTTGAAGTAGACTTAATGTGAGACAATAAGCCCGGGGGATCTAGGATGAACAGTCATGATTTTCCTCCTAATGATTAACCCTCATTTGGGAATTCATCAGCTCATTGATATCGTATATTAAGGAGCCTTGCTCCATTAGCCATCAATCAGGCGATTTCTCCCTGATGTCATGTCCCTTGGTGGTGTACACACATCCGACGTATATTCAGGAGGGAACATGCAGGAGGTGGTTTGATCTCCCAAAAAAGTAGTAGTGGACTATGTACGGAGTACAGAGAAGTCCGTATTAGAAGAGGCGCGAAGGTACCCCGGACTTGGCCTAAATAGGCAATGATGGCAAATTTCAGGGTAAGCGTATTCGCCCACCCCCAAAGACTGCATGCGACACCGAAGAGGGGTGTACGCATACACACCAGAAGACCACCACCATCACAACAAACCACTTCGCTCAGGCAGCACGACGGCGCGGCGTGGAAGTAGGGGGGGTGGGGGGGGGAAGTTGCAGGGCCACCTTCAGATGAGTTACTGCAGGGGGTCTTGATTTCGGCGTTCCAACTATGGGGAGCATCTGATAGGATAAATTTTGATGAAAGCATACGGAGGATGACACCAGTAGTTTTGGTTGCAATAGTACGAGTTGATCTTAGGTTTATCCTAGCCCCCGGAGTAGCTGCTTGGACGAAAATACCCGGGAGGCCTAAAAATTTTCGGCTTAAAATACTCTAAAAGTACGAATTTCTAAAGTCTAATCCTTTGAGGAGGCCCTATAAAATTAATTTAATAATTAATTAAGTTTTTTAACCGGGGCTATACTCTAGGCTATTTATTTAACCTTGGCCCTAAGTTTCACTAATCTCTTACTAACGCGACCAAAACTATTGGTATCATCTTCTGTAGATGAATTTGCAAATGAAGTCTCGATTGACTGATTGTTGGAGAATGGCTGGGGCAGTCTCTCCAGCAGCATTAAACCAAATCAGATCTAGCGCATCGCAATCCTAGATCACTGTCAGCCATGCTGTATGCCGAACAACGAGGGCTATATTCAGGGCAAACCAGTTCCACTAAATGCTTCATTACCTATAGGGCCTAGATAGGATCTACAGTGTATATAAATGAGCCTGTATTCCTAGATAGATAAAGCAGTTGAAATCTCCTAAGACAACACTGATCAAACGTAGACCTAGCGCAATATATTCTTGCGAAAGAACGGAGGATAACACTAATAGTTTGATTCGCGCTAGTACGAATTGATCTTAGGTTTCTCTTGGCCTTTGGAGTAATTGCTTAGACAAAAGCACCCGGAAGGCTTAAAAGTTTTCGGCTTAAAATACTTTATAAATAGGAATCTTTAAAGATTAATCCCTGGAATAAACCCTGTAAAACTACCTAATTCAATAGCTAATTAAGTTCTTTAACCAGGGCCAGTGCTCCTGGCTCCTTACTTAGCCCTAGCCCTAAGTTCCACTAATCTCGTACTAGCGCGAGCCAAAACTATTGGTGTCGTCCTCCGAATATGATGATCCGATTAGTTGGGCTTAGCGAGATCTAACCCAATTGGGGGTGGTGTGCATCCAGTTGATACAGGGTGTACATGCGGCCAAAAGGCGTATGCGAATAGGTCTACTCGACTTTCTCGCACACTTCATTTACCTAGTCATACACCTTTTGTTAACTACTTATACACCTCCCCCAGGTTAGGTTAGGTCTCTCCTGGTCAGCCAATCACACACATAGCCTCATTCGGACCAACTCCAACATCACAGATCTGAATCAGCGGGGAAGGTCTCTCTATCGTTAGACATATGTTGTTTTGTTTGCAAATTCATTCTCTTCTATCAGATGCATCAGCAAAGATTTGTATCGCATTCAACCACTTAGCGAACCCGCTCCGCACAACGCTTTTTCCAGGCCATATAAGGTGTCAGATGCACTCAGGGCTAAATCGTCTGATTGATAAATATTGGTGCACAGCAACCTAATATACATGATTATGAGGCCCTAGATAGGGGCAAATGAGTGTTCCTAGCCCTGTTTCATACCAATTGCTTCGCCTGATAAAGTGGAGAATAGGTGGTGTGATGATGGTGTTTTGGTGGTATGATTAAGGGTCCAAATGACCCTAGAGAAAGCAAAATGGGAAAATAGGGGCAATGATAGCTGACATAAGGCCCTGCTTTTCCTCTTATCATTGATCTCATATTTAATAGTCCCTATCTATTTAGTCGCCCCTATTCAAGGCCCTAATAGTATACTTAGGGAGCTGATGCTCCAGTCCTCTAGCGACCAGATGATTTCTCCATTATTTCATTCCCCTTAGTGGTGGTGGTGCATCCAACAACTCAACATCACTTGGCCCAAACACTTGATCCATCGTCCTCACTTCCCACCCCCCTCTCTTACCCTTCCACATCAGCATTCTCCCATCTCTTCGACCTCCCCACCCGCCTCCAATACCATTCTCCAACCCCCTTCTAAGCGCCAATCCGTCCTCCCTTTCATCCATCCACCCCCCCT
>JAABUQ010003602.1_pt1 | contig 28083 bp, 26 predicted proteins | sample 5560001 | NCBI WGS metagenome assembly JAABUQ01 (sample SAMN10711888, study PRJNA513371) | rock metagenome | isolation source: Antarctica rocks | place: Antarctica: Victoria Land, Finger Mt nord | collected 2015-12-18 | reverse complement strand
CCGGCGCGCGCGCGATGGTCTCCAGGGCATCGGACTCCGATCAACAGGCTTCACTCGTCTCCATCGCGGCGCGAGAAGCCAGCAGCGGCGTGCAGAGCGTCGCCTCGGCGGCGGAGCAGCTCAGCGCATCCATACGCGAGATCACGCAGCAGGTGGCCCGGTCAGCTCGCATCTCCGAACAGGCTGTGAGGGAAGCTCGTCATACCGACCAGGTCGTGCTGGCCCTCGCGGACGGCGCGCAGAAGATCGGGCAGATCGTCGATCTGATCACCACGATCGCCGGCCAGACCAATCTGCTGGCCCTGAACGCGACCATCGAAGCGGCGCGCGCCGGCGATGCCGGCAAAGGTTTCGCGGTGGTCGCGAGCGAGGTGAAGAATCTCGCCCAGCAGACCAGCAAGGCAACCAGCCAGATCAGCGAACAGATCGGCCAGATCCAGCACTCCACCAGCGAGGCGGTCGCGGCGATCCGTGGGATCACGGGCACCATCGGGGAAGTCAGCATGATTGCCACCAGCATCGCGGCCGCGGTGGAACAACAGGGAGCCGCCACTTCGGAGATCGCACGAAATGTTCAGCAGACATCGGTCAGCACGCATCACGTGACCACCAACATGGAGGGTGTCAGTCAGGCAGCGGGCGAGACCGGAATTGCCGCCGCCCAGGTGCTCGATGCCGCCGGCAGGCTCGCCCGGCAATCCGGGCACCTGTCCGCCGAAGTGAAGACCTTCCTTGCCGGCGTCAGGGCCGCCTGAGCTGGAGGCTGAAGGATTGCTTCGATGTCGACCTTCGATAATTCGGTTTGGATTTGGTAATCGGATTCAAGGCTAGGTAATTGAAATGGGTGCGAAACCGTATATGCTGATTCTCGACACAACTTATTGACCAGTGGCTCCTAGTCCACGGTAACAGGAAAATATCATGGCGCGCGCGACGAACACGAATAACTCGGCCCGGAAGCCGCGCATGTCAGCTGTCGCAGATGTGCAAAAGCGCAAGCCAGGCCGTCCCGTAGGATCGACGAACGCCAAAAAAGCCGCATTGGCGACTTCCGCCAAGGCGACCGCCAAGCGAAGCGCTAGCCTGAAAGCTGCGCCGGCACCCAGGCTGAACAAGGCCGAGCTCGAGATCCAGGTCGGCAAGCTCGAGCGCACCATCGCGAGGCTCAGGGACAAGAACAAGGAGCTCAAGCAGGCTGCCATCGAGGCGCGAAACCATCTCGATACGCTAGAGGCCGAACTCGCTTCCAAGCCAGCCGCCGAGACGCGCAAGCCGGCGCGCAAGGCAAGGAGCAAGCCGGCTCCCAAACCTGTTGCCGAAACGGGTTCGGAGACCACGGATGAGCAGGTGGTGGAAGCCTGACCCGCGGGCAGCGTAGGGTATCGGGTCCGCGCCGTTTGGCCCGGGACACCCTCCCGCCCGTTGAGATGCGGTTCCGGTTCGCCATCCATCGACGTTGTCGAGATAGTGAGGGTGTGCAGCACGCGGTCGGCATTGTGTTTTGGCCGCCTGTCTGCGATCTGTCCCTGGGTGAGTGACGGAGATACAGGCTTTGGGACGTTTTATGCGCAGCATGCATACGATGCGCATGATCAGTCGATCATGACCTATCAGACCGCACTGTTCTAGGTCGTGCGCCAGCTCTTCGCTCCCGGCGCCGACGCGGTCTTTCGTCTGGTCCTGCTGGGCGGGCTGGCGGCCATCCTGATCGTCGCGTTCCTCCTGATCGGCCTGGCACACTCGGATTACGCGGGAGCGGTCGGGATAGCGCCCGCTCAGCCGGTGCCGTTCAGCCATAAGCATCACTCCGGTGAGCTCGGGCTCGATTGCCGGAATTGTCATCAGACGGTCGAGAAGCTGGCCACCGCCGGCCTGCCGCCCACCCATACCTGCATGACCTGCCACTCGCAGATATGGACCGGCTCCGAGATGCTGGCGCCGGTTCGCGACAGCCTCGCCAAGGACGTCCCGCTGCAGTGGGCGAGGGTCAACCACCTACCCTCCTACGTCTACTTCAACCATTCCATTCATATCGCGAAGGGCATCGGCTGTTCGAGCTGCCACGGCGCGATCAACACGATGCAGCTCACCTTTCCCGCCAACTCGTTCCGGATGGAGTTCTGCCTATCCTGCCATCGCGCCCCGCAGAACTTCGTCCGCCCGGCTGCCGACGTGTGGAACCAGGGCTGGGTCGCGCCCGCCAACCAGGCGTCGGTCGGTGCGGAACTCGTCAAGCAGTATCACATCGCCGGGCCGGGACGCCTGAGCGACTGCTCCATATGCCACCGGTAGCGTCATGACCAAGGCCGGAACCGAGGACATCGCGGCGTTGCGGGCCAGGCTCTCGGCGATCCCGCCTGGGCAGGCGGTGTGGCGGAGCCTGGACGCGGTCGCGGACACGCCCGCTTTCCGTGACTACCTGGAGCATGAGTTTCCGGCCGCAACGCAGCCCGCCACCGGTCCGGAGCGACGTCGGTTCCTCAAGCTGATGGCCGCCTCGCTCGCCATGTCCGGCCTGATCGGGCGCCAGGCGAGGGCGGCGGACCCGCGGGACCAGGAAGTGCCCTTCGTCAACCAGCCCGAGCGGGCGGAAGCCGGCGCCAGCCTGTCCTATGCCTCGGTGACGCTGATCGATGGCTTCGCCAACGGCGTCCTGGTCACGACGCGCAACGGCCGTCCGCTCAAGATCGAGGGCAATTCGCAGCATCCCTGGAGCCGTGGCGGCACCGACGTGTTCGGGCAGGCATCGATCCTCGGGCTGTACGACCCGCAGCGATCGGCGACCGTCCGCCACGCCGGCCGGCCGAGCGATTGGCAAGCTTTCCGCGCCGCCATGACCGGGCACTTCGCCGCACTTCGCGCCAATCGGGGCGAGGGTCTGAGGCTGCTGACCGGACCACTCACCTCGCCGTCCCTGCTCGCCCAGGTCGCCGCCATGCAAGCGGCGTTCCCGGCGATGCGGTGGCACAGCCATGCGGCGGTCGGCCGCAGCGCTTCGTACGAGGGCACCCGCCGCACCTTCGGGCGGTCTCTCGAGACGCGCTGGCGCTTCGACCGCGCGCGCACCGTCGTGGCGCTCGACGGCGATTTCCTGGATCACGGCCCTCAGCAGGTCGGTGCCGCACGCGACTGGATCGATGCCAGGCGCGCGTCGATGGCGGAAGGCGGCCTGCTGGAGCTGCACGTGGCCGGCGCGTTGCCGAACCTGACCAGTGCCAAGGCGGACCATCCGCTGGTGGCCAGCCAGGCGGACCTCATGGCGCTGGCTCAGGGACTGCTGGCAGATGTCACCCAGCCGCAAGCCGCCACACCAGCGCACGGCGCGCCTGCCATGGCGGGCTGGCGGGCGCGCGCCGCCGCTGCCCTGCGGGCAGGCCGTGGATCGAGCCTGGTCATCGCGGGCTCGACCCAGTCGCCCGCGCTGCAGGAAGCGGTGCATCGCCTGAACGCCGCCCTGGGCAACCTCGGGCAGACAGTGTTCTACACCGAGGCGGTGAGCACGGAGGCGGCGCCGCTGGGCGAGCTCGCCACCGCCATCGAGGGTGGGGAAGTGCGAGCGCTGTTGATGCTGGACGTGAACCCGGCCTACGACGCGCCGGGCGATCTCGGCTTCGCCAAGCTGCTGGCCAAGGTCCCGCTCAAGATCCATGCCGGCCAGTTCGCCGACGAGACCGCGGATCGCGCCGATTGGCACCTGCCGCTGTCGCACCCGCTCGAATCCTGGGGCGACGCACGCTCGATCGATGGGACGGTCGGGCTGATGCAGCCGACCATGACGCCGCTCTACGGCGGCCGCTCCGTGCCGGAGATCCTGTCCCTGCTGACGGACTCCGAGCCACGCGGCGGGCTCGACTTGCTGCGCGCGCACTGGCAGGACGGCGAGACCGCGGAGGCGTTCGCGCCGCGCTGGCAGGCGATGCTGCTGGACGGCTTCGTGCCGGACTCGGCGTTGCCGGCGCGGACGGTGCAGCCGGGAGCGCCCTCCGCCCAGCCGCCGAGACCTGCGGCCGGCATCGGGCTGGACGTGGTGTTCCGTCCCGATCCTTCGATCTGGGACGGGTCGGTCGCAAATAATCCGTGGCTGCAGGAACTGCCCAAGCCGCTGACCAAATTGGTCTGGGAGAACGTGATCTCGGTCAGCCCGCACATGGCGGAGCGGACGCACTTGTCCCAGGGCGACATCGTGACGCTGGCGGCGGGTGGCCGCAGCATCGACGGCCCGGTCTGGATCCTGCCCGGCCAGGCGGACGACACCGTCGGCGTGACGCTCGGCTATGGCCGCCAGGTGCCGGAGATGCTGTTCGACGGGCTGGGCTACGACGCCTACGCGTTGCGCGCGGGCTCCGATCCCTGGCGCCTCGCGGGCGGCACCGTGCACAAGACCGGCAGGCGCGTCGCCCTGGTGACGACGCAGGACCACGCGACCATGGAGGGGCACGACTTCGTCCGCGTCCAGCATGTCGGCGCCGCGTCGGTCGGCGAGACCACCAGCATGACGCAGCCGAGCCTGTACGGCGCGCAGGCCAGCGACGGCCGTGCTTGGGGCATGGTGATCGACCTCGATGCCTGCATCGGCTGCAACGCCTGCGTGACCGCGTGCCAGTCCGAGAACAACATCCCGGTGGTCGGGCGCGAGGAGGTGGGACGCGGGCGCGAGATGCACTGGCTGCGCATCGACCGCTACTACGAGGGCGGCGTGGACGCGCCGCAGACGCACTTCCAGCCGGTGCCCTGCATGCATTGCGAGGACGCGCCGTGCGAGGTCGGCTGTCCGGTGGAGGCCACCCTGCACGACCATGAGGGCCTGAACCTGATGGTCTATAACCGCTGCGTCGGCACCCGGGCCTGCTCCGGCTACTGCCCCTACAAGGTGCGCCACTTCAACTACCTCGACTACACGGGCGACGCGGCACCCTCCATCGCCCTGCAGCGCAACCCGGAGGTCACGGTGCGGGCGCGCGGCGTGATGGAGAAATGCACCTACTGCGTGCAGCGCATCGCCGGCGCGCGCATCGAGGCTGACAAGTCGAACCAGCCGATCCCGGACGGCAGGGTGCAGACCGCCTGCCAGACCGCCTGCCCGACGCGCGCGATCAGCTTCGGCGACCTCAACGACCGGGGCAGCGCGGTGGCCGCCGCCAGGCAGGACCCGCGCAACTACGCCCTGCTCGGCGAGCTCAACACGCGGCCGCGCACCACCTATCTCGCCGAGATGGCGCCGGCCCGGACCGAGAGCTGAGCATGCCCAGCGACTTCACCCTGCATCCCGGTGACCTGCTGCTGCCAGGGCAGGATTACCGCTCGATCGGACGCGGCGTCGTCGGCATCGCGCTCGATCACCCAGGCGGCCGGCGCTGGTGGATCGCGTTCGCCGGCGCGCTCGGGCTGGTCGGGATGCTCGCCGCGACACTCGCCTACCTGCTCTACGAAGGCGTCGACATCTGGGGCAACAACATCCCCGTCACGTGGGCGCTCGACATCGTCAGCTACGACTGGTGGATCGGCGTCGCCAGCGGCGGATTGCTGGTGTCGGCGGCGTCGCTGTTGCTGGGCAGCGCCTGGCGCGGCGCCCTGAACCGCATCACCGAGACGATGGCGCTGATCTCCGCCGCGGCGGCCGGCCTGTACCCGATCATCCATCTCGGCCGACCATGGTTCTTCTACTGGAACCTGCCCTACCCGAACACCTTCCTGCTCTGGCCGCAGTTCCGCAGCCCGCTCTACAGTGACGCGATCGACATCGTCAGCTACCTCGTGGTCTGCCTGAGCTTCTGGTACATCGGGCTGTTGCCGGACCTCGCCACCTGCCGCGACCGCGCCTCGCTGCGTGCGGAAGCCGCCGCCGGACGCGACCCGGCTAGGCTGCATCTGTTCAAGGCGCGCATGTATGGCATCGCGGCACTTGGCTGGCGCGGCTCGGCGACACACTGGCAGCGCTGGACACGTGCCTACCGGATGGTGGCGCTGTTCGGGGTGGTGCTGGTGGTGTCGCTGCAGACCGGCGCCTCGATGCTGTTCGCGGCCTCCGTGGAGCCGGGCTGGCACGACACCCTGATGCCGGTCAGCCTGTTGTTCAGCGCGCTGTTCACCGGGGTCGCGATGGTGGCCGCCCTGACCATGCTGTTGCGCTTCGTGTTCCCGTTGCGGCCGTTCATCACCGGGCAGCATCTCGACCTGCTGGCCAAGCTGCTGCTCGGGCTCGGCATGATGAACCTGTACTGCTACGCGGCGGAGATGCTCACCACGCTGCAACTCGGCGACGGCTTCGACCGCGCTTCGATCGCGCGTCGCTTCTCCGGGCCGAACTCCTGGAGCAGCTGGGTGATCATCGCCTGCGCCCTGGTGCCGGTGCAGCTGTTCTGGCTGCCCTCGCTGCGACGCTCGGCGGGGCTGCTGCTGGCCGTCGGCATGCTGGGCGCACTCGGCATGTGGGCGGACCACTTCATGATCCTCGTCATCACGCAGCAGCATGACTTCCTGCCGTCCGCTGCGCACGTCTACCGGGTGAATGCGTGGGGCATCGCGACATTCGCCGGCACCGTCGGGCTGTTCCTCGCGCTGCTGCTGCTCGCGGTGCGCTACCTGCCGATGGTCTCGATCCACGAGGTGCGGCGCATCGCCAGCGATGACGAGGTGCCGCATCATGTCTGACCCGCACGCATCGGCGCCACTCTGGGGGGTCAGCGCGGAATTCGACGACGCGCCCGCGATGGTCGCGGCGCTGCTGTCCCTGCGCGACCGCCGCCTCGGACGGCTCGACGCCTTCTCCCCGGTTCCCGTGCCTGCCGCCGACGCGGCCTTGCGGCTGCCCGACGAGCATATCAGCCGGTTCGGCTTCGCGGGCGCCGTGCTCGGGGGCGCCGGGATGATGGGCATGTGCCTGTACGCGACCGTCTATTCGTACCGGTTCAATATCGGCGGGCGGCCGCTGGTGAGCTGGCCCAGCTACGTCGTGCCGAGCGTCTCGTCGGCGATGATGGTCGGCACGCTGGCGATGGTCGCGGCGTTCCTGCTGATGAACCGGCTGCCGCGCCTGAACCATCCGGCGTTCAACATCCCGGACTTCCGGCGCGCCACCGAGGACCGCTTCTTCGTCGCCGTCGAGGCGCGCGGCGACGGCTTCGATGCGGACGCGGTCGAGCGGGCGCTGGAGCAGCTGCCCAGCCCGCCGAGCCGGATCAGCCGGGTGCCGCGATGACAAGCTGGCTGCGCGTGGCGACGCTGTCGCTGCTGGTGACGGTCGTGGGCTGCAAGCGGCAGGACATGTACACCCAAGACCGCTTGCAGAACTGGGATCGCAGCGACTTCTTCGCCGACGGCAGCTCGATGCGCCACCCGGTCGCCGGCACCGTCGCGCGCGACGCCCCGAACGGCCCGGCGCCTCCGCCCAGGATCATCGATGCGGCGTTGCTGGCGCGCGGGCAGCAGCGCTTCGAGATCTACTGCACGCCCTGCCACGGCGGAGCCGCCAACGGCGAGGGAATGATCGTGCAGCGCGGCTTCCCGCACCCGCCCTCCTTCGTTCAGGGCAAGCTGCGCCAAGCCGAGGCACGCGTCTTCTACGACGCCATCACCAACGGCTACGGCGCGATGTACAGCTATGCCGATCGCGTGGCCCCGGGCGACCGCTGGGCGATCATCGCCTACATACGGACACTCCAGCTCAGCCAGAACGCGGAGGCGGCCATGCTGCCGGCACAGGACCGGGCTGTGCTCGCCCAGACCCGTCTGGCCACGGCACGATGAGGCGGATGCTGCATGACCCGCTCTGGCGGCTGCTGCTGGGGACAGCCGCGTTGGTAGTGGTTGCCTGGATCCTGATGGCGGCGCTGGGACTGCAGGTGATGCCGTCCTACCTCGCGGCCTGGCTGTTCTGCCTGGCGCTGCCGCTCGGGGCACTTCCGGTGGTCATGCTGCTGGAGCTGGCCGGGGTGACGGACTGGGCGGTCCTACCGCCGCTGCGCCGTATCCTGCTGCTGCAGCCGGCGGCGAGCCTGTTCGCGATACCGGTGCTGCTGGGAGCCGGGACGCTCTACCATCGCGCCGCCGCGGCATCGCCGCCGCCGGGCCGGTGGATGGCGACCGGACCGTTCGACGTGCGCATGGTCGCGTCGCTGCTGGCCTGGACCGGGCTCGCCTTGCTGTTCGCCCGCCAGCCGCGCGGCGGGCCGCGCCAGGGCATCGCCGCACTGGGGCTCTGCCTGCATCTCGTGATCGGCACCCTGGCGGCGCTGGACTGGGTGATGGCGCTCGACCCCGGCCTGAACTCGTCCGCTTTCGGCCTGATCGCGATCAGCATGCAGGTCTCGACCGCGCTCTGCGTCGCGGTGCTCGTCCTGGCGTTGCGGAGTCACGGGCGCGCACTGCCGACGGAGGCGACGCCGCTGCTGCTGACCGCCCTCGGCGCCTGGATGTTCCTGCATTTCATCCAGTTCCTGGTGATCTGGTCCGGTAACCTGCCGAAGGAGATCGTCTGGTACCAGCATCGCATCGGCGGCCTTGGCGCCACCGCACTGTGGTTCGGCTTCACGGCGGCGATCCTGACGCTGGCGGTGCTGTTGCCGCGCCGGTTCTCGCGCACGCCCTGGGTCCTGGCCAGCGTGGCGGCGATGCTCCTGCTGGTGCACCTGGTCGAGACGCTCTGGCTGGTGACCCCCGGCTTCCGTGGCCACTTCACCCTGTCCCTGCCCGACCTGCCGGCCCTGCTCGCCGTGGCCGCACTGGCCGGTGGCCTGCTCGCCTCCGCACGGGCGCACGCGGAGAAGCTTCCATGAGGCAGGCCGGCGCCCCCGGGAAGCCACGCCCCCGACGCATCGGCCGGATGCTGGCCTGGGTCGCGGCGTCGCTCGCCAGCGTCGCGACGGCGGCTTTCCTGTTCAGGCCGCCGGCAGTACCAGCGCCGCAGCGTTTCGACGAGGCCTCCGGACGCGGCGCGCCCTCGGTGCCGCCGAGCGAAGGGGCGCTGGAGGTCGGCCACGAGACGCGCGACATGAGCGGCAAGCTCATGATGTGGCTCACCGTCGGCCTAGGCGGCTCGGTCGCGGGGATGATCGGCCTGATGCTGCTGCTGACCGGGTTCTTCCACCAAGAACGCCGCGATATCCCCGCGCACCTGACCGCCGAGCAGACCGCGCCGCTGCACCCGCCCAGGCCGAACCTGCAGGCGGCCCCGGTCGCCGACCTCGCCCACCTGCACGCCGCCGAGGAGAACCTGCTGCAGCACTATGCCTGGATCGATTCCGGCCACGTCCACGCGCGTATCCCGATCAGGCGGGCGATGACCCTGATGGTCGGCCGCACGCTGGGTTCGGCGCCATGAACTCGGGCGGCGGTCCGCTCTCGCTCTGGCCCGCGGCCGCCTCGGCGAGCGCGGTCGAGGTCGATCACCTGATCCTGCTGTTCACCATCCTGACGGTACTGCTGGTGGTTCCGGTGTTCGTCGGCATCGCCATCTTCGCGATACGCTATCGCGACGGCCGGCAGGTCCGGCGCACGCGCAGCTCCGACCATGACCGCATGCTCGAGCTGGGCTGGATGATCGTCCCGTTCGTGCTCACGCTGATCTTCTTCGTCTGGGGCGCCAAGGCGTTCGACACCCACAAGCATCCGCCGGCGAACGCGATGACGATCGAGGCGATCGGACGGCAATGGATGTGGAAGTTCCAGCATCCCGGCGGCCAGGCCGAGATCAACAACCTGCACGTGCCGACCGGCGATCCCGTCGTGATCAACATGATCTCGCAGGACGTGATCCACTCGCTTTATATCCCGGCCATGCGCATCCAGATGGAGACGCTGCCCGGCCGCTACACGCAGCTCTGGTTCAAGGCCGACAAGCCGGGCAGCTACAACCTGCTGTGCAGCGAGTTCTGCGGCACCGACCACTCCAAGATGGTCGGCATCCTGACCGTGATGCGGCCCGCCGAGTACGAGAACTGGCTGACCCAGGCCGGCACCGATCTCAGCCTGGCGCAGGCGGGCCAGGCGCTGTTCTCGACCTACGGGTGCAGCGGTTGCCACGCGCAGGGCAGCACCGTGCGCGCACCGTCGCTCGCCGGCCTGTACGACAACCCGGTTCCGCTGGAGAAGGGCGGCACCCTGATCGCGGACGCCAGCTACATACGTGACAAGATCCTCAACCCCGACCACAACCTGATCGCTGGCTACAGGCAGGTCATGCCGAGCTTCAAGGGCGTCATCCCCGAGGAGGACATGATAAAGCTGGTCGCCTTCATCAAGCGCTACGACGCCACCGCCGGGAACACGGGCACGCGCCAGTCATCCAGGGACACATCGCCATGAGCCCCTTCGATACCGTCCTGCGCGACCCGCAGACGCCGCGTTCGACCATCGGCCGGCCGTCGGACTACCTGCACGAGCAGCACACGCTGCGGTCGTGGTTCTTCACCACCGACCACAAGCGCATCGGGCTGATGTACCTGGCCGCGATCACGGTGTTCTTCATCGTGGGCGCGATCTTCGCGGGACTGGTGCGGCTGTCGCTGATCGTCCCCAACGGCGCGATCTTCAGCAACGACAGCTACAACAAGTTCTTCACCATCCACGGTGTGGTGATGGTGTGGTTCTTCCTGATCCCGTCGATCCCGGCCACGTTCGGCAACTTCCTGGTGCCGCTGATGATCGGCGCCAAGGACCTCGCCTTCCCGCGCCTGAACCTGCTCAGCTTCTACATCTTCATCGGCGGCGCGCTGTTCACGCTGGCCGACGTGGTGGTCGGCGGCGTCGATACCGGATGGACCTTCTACGCGCCGTACAGCACGACCTTCTCCAACGCCTACGTCATCCCGGCGCTGCTCGGCGTCATCATCGTCGGCTTCTCCTCGATCCTGACCGGGCTCAACTTCGTCGTCACCATCCACACCATGCGAGCACCGGGCATGACCTGGTTCCGCATGCCGATCTTCATCTGGACACAGTACGCGGTCAGCCTGATCTTCCTGCTGGCGACCCCGGTGATCACGGTGGCGCTGATCCTGCTGGTGATGGAGCGCGCCTTCAAGATCGGGATATTCGACCCGCGCCTCGGCGGCGACCCGGTGCTGTTCGAGCACCTGTTCTGGTTCTACTCGCACCCGGCGGTCTACATCATGGTGCTGCCGGGCATGGGGGTGATCAGCGAGATCGTGCCGGCCTTCGCGCAGAAGCGCATGTTCGGCTACCGCTTCGTCGCCTATGCCAGCATCGGCCTGGCCTCGCTGACCTTCTTCGTGTGGGGCCACCACATGTTCGTCAACGGCGAGAGCGAGACGGCCGCATTGGTGTTCTCGGTACTCAGCTTCACGGTCGCGGTGCCGTCCGCGGTCAAGGTCTATAACTGGACCGCGACCATCTACAAGGGCAACATCCGGCTGCAGACGCCGATGCTCTACGCCATGGGCTATATCGGGCTGTTCGTGATCGGCGGCCTGACCGGGCTGTTCCTGGCCACCTTGTCGATCGACGAGCACGTGCACGGCACCTACTTCGTGGTGGCGCACTTCCACTACATCATGGTCGGCGGCACGGCGCTCGCGTTCCTCGGCGGCGTCCATTACTGGTGGCCGAAGATCACCGGGCGGATGTATCCCGAGACCTGGGGACGCATCTCGGCGGTGCTGATCTTCCTCGGCTTCAACGTCACCTTCTTCCCGCAGTTCATCCTCGGCTATCTCGGCATGCCGCGCCGCTACCACGACTATCCGCCCGAGTTCCAGCTGCTCAACGTGCTGTCCTCGGCGGGGGCGCTGATCCTGGCGGCGGGCTACCTGTTCCCGATGTTCTACCTGGTCTGGTCGCTCTGGTACGGCAAGCGCGCGCCGCCGAACCCATGGGACGCCAAGGGGCTGGAATGGACCACCAGCTCGCCGCCGCCCGCGCACAACTTCGACACCCCGCCGGTGGTCGACTTCGAGCCGTACGACTACCCCGTCAAGATGAACTACGATGAGTGACGTGGCGGGGACCGGTGCGGCCGTCGGCATCTCGGTCCACGAGCAGTTCACCGACGCCGACCAGCAGCGCGAGGCCGCCAAGCTCGGCCTCTGGATCTGGCTGCTGACCGAGCTGCTGCTGTTCGCAGGCCTGTTCCTGATCGCGATGGTCCTGCACGTGCAGCACCCGGCCTCGGTCACCCGGGCCACGCAGCACCTGAAGTTCTGGATCGGCGCCACCAACACCTTCGTGCTGATCTGCTCCAGCTTCACCATGTCCGGCGCGATCATGCTGTCGCGGCTCGGCATGCAGCGCTTGATGGTCCGCTGCATGCTCGCCACCGCGGCCCTGGGCAGCCTGTTCCTGGTGCTCAAGGGCTACGAGTACTACCGGGACTATGCCGAGCACATGACGCCGTTCCTGGACCGGCCCTACGCGCTTGCCGGCGACCTGCCGTCGCAGCTCTTCATCAACCTCTACTTCGCCACCACGGCGCTGCACGGCCTGCACCTGACCACCGGCGTCGGCATCCTGCTCTGGATGACCCGGGAGGCCACCAGGCCCAGCTTCCTGCAGAAGCGCCAGAACCGCATCGAGATCTTCGGCCTGTACTGGCACTTCATCGACCTGATCTGGATCATCGTGTTCCCCACGCTCTACGTGCTCGGCCGGTGAGCGACACCCTCACCACCAAGCAGCGACGCGCGATCTGGCGCCGGATGCGGGTGCCGACCTTCGCCTTCGCGGCCCTGCTGGTGGGCTGGGCCGGCATCGTCCTGCTCGGCGCGCTGGCGCCGTCGCATGTCGGCTCCATCATCGAGCTCGTGCTGACGGTCGGCATGGTGCTGACGGTGCTGCTGTTCTCGATGGAGGTCACCGACGAGACCCCGCTGCTGCGCTTCTTCTCGGCACTCGGGTTCGTCTGGGTCGCGGCGCTGTTCACGATGACCCTGGTGGACTACCTGACGCGCTGAAGCCGCATGCGACGTCGCAGCATGACGAGCAGCGCCAGGATGGTCAGCACGGTAGCACCCGCGGCCAGCCGGAGCAGCTTCACTATGGCCAGCGAGTAGCGCCCGGTCGTCTCATCGTAGTGGAAGCAGATCAGCAGGACCTGCAGTGCCGCGCGCGCGATGCCGCCGTCTCGCGCGCGCAGCAGCCCGGCGCGCACGTCACCCGGCTGGTAGCCGACCCCGAGCAGGTAGCCAGAGATGATGCCGCGCGAGGTCACGAAGACCAGGCCGGCGGGATGGATGAACTGCTTGAGGGAGGCGTCGTAGCGGCTGTGGTAGCCGACCGCCGCCTCCACCGCCTCGACGGCGTTGCGGTCGCCGGTCAGGAAGTGCCAGCCGGCGCCGGCGCCGAAGGAAGGGTTCGCCTTGAGGTCCGAGGCCATCGCGCGCGCGGCGTCCGCCGGCGTCTCCGCCGGATCGATGCTCATGAACACGAGCCGGTAGTCGATGCCCGGACGCAGCCCGGTCTGCGCCAGCGAGGCGAACAGGTCGTCGCGTATCAGGCCGCATAGCGACGGGCAGTTGAAGTAGCCGAGCGCCAGCACCGCCGGACGGTCGCGCAGCACGTCGCGCAGGGCCAAGGCGTGGCCGGCCTGGTCCCTGAACCCGCTCGCCAGTGGCAGCCCCTGGCCGAGGCGCTGGTCGTAGGTGATGCCGCTGGTGTCCGGCGGCGACGCGAGGGCGGGCGACGCGAGCAGCAGCCCGGCCGCCACGGAAAGCCGCAGGAGACGCTTCACCCTGCCCACCCTCGTCGTCATGCTCATCCATTCGCCCGTGGCCGTCCGATCGCACGCCACCATATAGGCTCGTGCGGCCCGCGGCGCCGTATCACGCGAAGGCGACAGGGTGCCCGAATGGAAGATGTCTGGTCGTACCCGAGGCCGCCCGCGCTGCAGCCGGTGTCCCTGCCCGTGCGCATCGTCTTCGCGGGCCGGACGATCGCCTCCACGGCGGTGGCGTTCCGCGTGCTCGAGACCAGCCATCCACCGGTCTACTACCTGCTGCGGGACTGCTTCCGCGACTGCATCCTCGAGGCCGCTCCTGGCGGTAGCCACTGCGAGTGGAAGGGTAACGCGCAGTACTGGAGCATCCTGGCCGGCACGCGGCGCGCCGAGGCGGTCGCCTGGAGCTACCCCCGGCCGACACCCGCCTTCCTGGCGATACGCGATCACCTGGCGGTCTATGCGGGTCCGATGGACGCCTGCTTCGTGGGCGACGAGCAGGTCACCCCGCAGCCGGGCGGGTTCTACGGCGGCTGGATCACACGCGACCTGAAGGGGCCGTTCAAGGGCGTGCCGGGCAGCATGGGCTGGTAGCCCGAACGGCACTGCCCTGCCGATCTGTTGCGGCGCACAAAAGAAGACCACTTTACTTGCCGTAATTACTGCCTATGATCTTGATCGTAACAAAGCGACCTGCTGCCGCGTGCGATTGCATGGTGGGAAAGGTTACGATGCATTCATCCAGCACGCTCGTCCTGGGCCTTTATGTGTGCGCGACTTTCGTGCTCATAGCCTCCATGTTGGGATTGTCCTTCCTTCTCGGCGGCGCCCGCAGCGGACGCGCGATGATCGAACCGTTCGAGTCCGGCATAGTTCCGGTCGGACAGGCCAGGCTGCGCCTTCCCGTCCAATATTATGTCGTCGGCATGTTCTTCGTCATCTTCGACATGGAGGCGGTGTTCGTGTTCGCCTGGGCCGTGGTGGTACGGCCCGCCGGCTGGACCGGCTATATCAGCATGCTCGTGTTCCTCGCCGTCCTGCTCGCGGCTTTCGCCTATCTCTGGCGTGTGAAGGCGCTGGAATGGGGACCCCGGCCGCGTCAGCCGCGCGTGCCGCAGGGGCGCATCGCAGCAGTCGGCATGGAGTAGGGAAGATGCGCTGGTCACTGAACTCCGCCAACCCTGGCGCTGCGGCTCCGTCACGCGACCAGCCGGGGGGCAGCTTCACCGATACCATCCGGCGCAACCTGGCGATCGGCAAGCTGCAGGATTTCGTCTCCTGGGGCCGCAGCAACTCGGTCTGGCCGTTCAATTTCGGGCTGTCGTGCTGCTACGTCGAGATGGCCACCGCCTTCACCAGCAAGTACGACATCGCGCGGTTCGGCTCCGAGGTGCTGCGCGCGACGCCGCGCGAGGCCGACCTGATCGTCATCTCCGGCACCGTGTTCGTGAAGATGGCGCCCGTGATCAAGTATCTCTACGACCAGATGCTGGAGCCGCGCTGGGTCATCTCGATGGGCGCCTGCGCCAACTCGGGCGGCATGTACGACATCTACAGCGTGGTGCAGGGAGCGGACAGCTTCCTGCCGGTCGACGTCTACGTGCCGGGCTGCCCGCCGCGTCCGGACGCGCTGCTGGAAGGGCTGATGCTGCTGCAGAACGCGATCGCCACCGAACGCCGTCCGCTGAGCTGGACGGTCGGGCCGCAGGGCGTGGAACGCGCGCCGAAGCCGAGCATGCGCGACTTCAAGCGCCCGGAGCGCCAGGCGATGCGCGACCTGCGCTCACCCGATACGATCTAGGCGGGCTCGAATGGATGTAGCGGCCCGCGACGCCAACCCCGGCCTCCTGCCCGCGCTGCGACTGCCCAGCAGCGCCGGCCAGGAGCTGTTCCTCAGCCCGCAGCAGGTCCGCGACGACGTGCCGACCTTCTGGACCACGCGCGAGGAGCTGTGCGCGGTGCTCGGCCGCCTGAAGGCGCGCGCCGGCACGCGCACGATGCTGTTCGACCTGACCGCGATCGACGAGCGGCTGCGCGTGCATCGTCCCGGCCAGCCGAGGTCCGACTACACCATCGTCTACCACCTGATGCGCTTCGATAACGCCGACGAGATGCGCGTCAAGGTGCCGCTGTCCGCCGACGCCCTGCACCTGCCCAGCATCGTCGAGCTGTGGCCGAACGCGAACTGGTACGAGCGCGAGGTCTGGGACCTGTTCGGCATCGTCTTCGACGGCCATCCCGACCTGCGACGCATCCTGACGCCGCCGACCTGGACCACGCACCCGTTGCGCAAGGACCACTACGCGCGCGCCACCGAGATGGGCCCGTACGACCTGAGCGAGGACCGCGAGTTCGCCGAGCAGGAGGCGCTGCGCTTCAACCCGGAGAGCTGGGGCATGAAGCGGCACAGCGCTAACAGCGACTTCATGTTCCTCAACCTGGGACCGAACCATCCCAGCGTGCACGGGGTGTTCCGCATCATCCTGCAGCTAGAGGGCGAGGAGATCGTCGACGCGGTGCCGGACATCGGCTTCCACCATCGCGGTGCGGAGAAGATGGGCGAGCGCCAGTCCTGGCACAGCTACATCCCCTACACCGACCGCATCGACTATCTCGGCGGGGTGATGAACAACTTCCCCTACGTGATGGCGGTGGAGAAGCTCGCCGGCATCACGGTGCCGCCGCGCGCGCAGATGATACGCGTCATGCTGGCGGAGCTGTTCCGCCTCGCCAGCCACCTCGTGTTCTACGGCACCATGTCGCAGGATGTCGGCCAGCTCTCGCCGGTGTTCTACATGTTCAACGACCGCGAGCGCGTGTTCACCATCATCGAGGCGATCTGCGGCTTCCGCATGCATCCGGCCTGGTTCCGCATCGGCGGGGTCGCCGCCGACCTGCCCACCGGCTGGGACGGGCTGATACGCGATTTCCTCGACTACCTGCCCAAGCGGCTCGACGAGTACGACCGCCTCGTGATGCGCAACCGCATCTTCAAGGCGCGCACCAAGGGCGTCGGCGTGTATTCGCTGGACGAGGCGATCGAGTGGGGCATCACCGGGCCGGGCCTGCGCGCCTGCGGGCTGGACTGGGATTATCGCCGGCGTACGCCGTACTCCTGCTACGACCAGCTCGAGTTCGACATCCCGACCGGCACGCACGGCGACTGCTACGACCGCATCGCGGTGCATATCGAGGAGATGCGCCAGAGCGTGCGCATCATACGACAGTGCGTCGAGCAGATGCCGGGTGGGCCGATCAAGGCGGACCACAAGCTCACCACGCCGCCGCCGCGCGCCAAGACCATGCACGACATCGAGACCCTGATCACGCACTTCCTCAACGTCAGCTGGGGCCCGGTGATCCCGGCCGGCGAGGCGCGCGCCTGCGTCGAGGCGACCAAGGGGCTCAACAGCTACTACCTAGTCAGCGACGGGGGCACCATGTCGTACCGCACGCGCATACGCACGCCATCCTTCCCGCATCTGCAGATGATCCCGCTGATCAGCCGCGGCGGCTTCGTGGCGGACCTGATCGCCATCATCGGCAGCATCGACTTCGTGATGGCCGATGTCGATCGTTGAAATAGGGGGCGTCGAGGCGGCGAACGCCGAGGCGCCAGCGGGCGGCCTGCCGCAGTCGCTGCGCGATCGCATCGCCCATCTCGGCCAGCACGAGGCGCATCCGCGCGCGGCCTGCATCGAGGCCCTGCAGCAGGTGCAGCGCGAGTTCGGCTGGGTCAGCGACGGCCACCTGTACGAGGTGGCGCGCCTGCTCGGCATGTCGCCCGCGGACCTCGACGGGGTGGCGACCTACTTCAACCTGATCTTCCGGCGTCCGGTCGGCCGGCGCGTGATCCTGCTCTGCGACAGCGTGTCGTGCTGGCTGATGGGGCGCGATGGGCTGGCCGCGCACCTCAAGCAGCGGCTCGGCATCGTCCCTGGCCAGACCACGCCGGATCGCGAGTTCACCCTGCTGCCGACGGTCTGCCTGGGGCACTGCGACCACGCGCCGGCGATGATGATCGGCGACACGCTGCACGGCGACCTCGACGTCGCCGGCATCGACCGCGCGCTCGACGGCGAGAGGAACGGCACATGAGCGAGCGCCCGTTGACCGCGAACATCCGACCGGGGGCGGCGCCGATGGACCTGGAGGCGTACCGGGCCGCCGGCGGCTACCAGGCGGTGCGCCGCGCGCTGCTGACGATGACGCCCACCGAGGTGGTCGACGAGGTCACCAGGGCCAAGCTGCGCGGACGCGGCGGGGCGGGTTTCGGCACCGGGCAGAAATGGAGCTTCGTGCCGAAGAAGAAGCCGGGCCAGCGCAGCTACCTGGTCGCCAACGCCGACGAGATGGAGCCCGGCACCTTCAAGGACCGGCTGCTGCTCGAAGGCGACCCGCACCAGATGGTTGAGGCGGTCATCGTCAGCGCCTACGCGATCGGCGCCACAGACGCCTACATCTTCGTGCGCGGCGAGTATCGGGTCGCGATCCAGCGCCTGACCCGCGCCATAGCGGAGGCCGAGGCCGCCGGGCTGGTCGGAGACGACATCCTCGGCTCGGGCTACAGCCTCGCACTGCACATACATGGCAGCGCGGGCCGCTACATCTGCGGCGAGGAGACGGCACTGCTGACCGCCCTCGAAGGCCGCCGCGCGCTGCCGCGCAGCAAGCCGCCCTTCCCCCAGGTCAGCGGACTGTGGGGAGCGCCCAGCGTGGTCAACAACGTCGAGACGCTGTGCAACGTGCCGCACATCGTCAACCGCGGGGCGGAGTGGTTCCAGGGGCTCGGCATCGGCCCCGATGCCGGCACCAAGCTGTACGGCTTCAGCGGCCACGTGAAGCGACCCGGCACCTGGGAGCTGCCGATCGGCACGCCCCTGCGCGAGATCCTGGAGGAGCATGCCGGCGGCATGCAGGAGGGCTATGAGTGCGTCGCCCTGCTGCCCGGGGGCGCCTCGACCGGCTTCATGGGGGCGGACCAGCTCGACACGCCGATGGATTACGGCTCCGTCGAGCGCGCCGGCAGCCGGCTCGGCACCGGGGCCGCGATCATGCTCGACCAGAAGTCCTGCCCGGTCGGCATGGTGCGCAACCTGGAGCACTTCTTCGCCCAGGAATCCTGCGGCTGGTGCACGCCCTGCCGCGACGGGCTGCCCTGGGTGGAGCGCATCCTGGCGGCACTGGAAGACGGCGAAGGCGAGGACGGCGATATCGAGCAGCTCGAACGCCATGTCGGCCTGCTCGGGATGGGCCGCACCTTCTGCGCGCATGCGCCCGGAGCGATGGCGCCGCTGGACAGCGCCCTGAAACGCTTCCGGCCCGAGTTCGAGCGTCACGTGCACGACCGGCACTGCAGCTGGCGATGAGGAAGCGGCCATGACCACGATCACCATTGACGGCACCCCGTACGAGACCAGGCCGGACACCAACCTGCTGCAGGCCTGCCTGTCCGCGGGCTCCGACCTGCCGTATTTCTGCTGGCATCCGGAGCTCGGCTCGGTCGGCGCCTGCCGGCAGTGCGCGGTCAAGCAGTTCAGCGGCCCGGACGACACCAAGGGCCGTATCGTCATGGCCTGCATGACGCCGGTGACGGACGGGGCACTTCTGTCGGTGGCCGACGCGGAGGCCAGCGACTTCCGCGCTGCCGTGGTCGAGTGGCTGATGACCAACCACCCGCATGACTGCCCGGTCTGCGAGGAGGGCGGCGAGTGCCACCTGCAGGACATGACGGTGATGACCGGGCACCACCGGCGCCGCTACCGGTTCAGCAAGCGCACCCACCGGAACCAGGATCTCGGGCCGTTCGTCAAGCACGAGATGAATCGCTGCATCGCCTGCTATCGCTGCGTGCGCTTCTATCGCGACTATGCCGGCGGCGAGGACCTGGCCGCCTTCGCCTCGCACAACAGCGTCTATTTCGGCCGCCAGCAGGACGGCACGCTGGAGAGCGACTTCTCCGGCAACCTGGTCGAAGTCTGCCCGACCGGCGTGTTCACCGACAAGCCGTTCTCCGCCGAGTTCACGCGCAAGTGGGACATGCGCGGCGCGCCGTCGGTGTGCGTGCACTGCGCGGTCGGCTGCAACACCATCGTCAACGAGCGCGCGGGCCAGGTGCGTCGCGTGCTCAACCGCTACAACGGCGACGTCAACCGCTACTTCCTGTGCGACCGCGGCCGTTTCGGCTACGGCTTCGTCAATGCCGCCACCCGCATACGCACGCCGGCGCGTCGCGACGGCAAAGGCGGGCAGCGTGCGATCGGTGCCGCCGAGGCGGTGCTGCGCTTCGGCAACGCCCTGCGCGAAGGTGCGGTGATCGGCATCGGCTCGCCGCGCGCCTCGCTGGAGGCGAACTTCGCGCTGCGCACGCTGGTCGGGCCGCAGCATTTCCATCTCGGCATCTCGGCGTCGGAACACGCGCTGCTGGATGCGGGCGCCGACATCCTGCGTCGGACGCCGGCGCGCATCCTGTCGCTGCACGAGGCGGAATCCGCCGACGCCGTGCTCGTGCTCGGCGAGGATGTCTGCAAGACCGCGCCGAGGCTGGGCCTGGCCCTGCGTCAGGCGACCAGGCAGGCCTCTTTCGACGCCGCCGCGGCGCTGAAGATACCGTCTTGGCTCGATGCGTCGGTGCGCACCATCGGCACCGGCATGCTGTCGCCGCTGTTCATGGCGACCCCGACCGCGACCGACCTCGATCCGGTCTGCACGGCGGCGATACGCGCCGCCCCGGACGACATCGCGCGGCTCGGCTTCGCGGTCGCGCACCGGATCGATGCCGCCTCGCCCGAGGTGGCCGACCTTCCCGAAGCGCTCGCGGCACACGCCGACCGCATCGCCGCGGCCCTGATGGCGGCATCGCGTCCGCTGGTGGTGTGCGGCACCCAGTCCGGCTCCGTCGCCAGCCTGCACGCCGCCGCCAACATCGCGGCCGCCCTGCACCGCTCGCGTCCGGACACCGGCCTCATCCTCGCCCTCCCCGAGTGCAACAGCCTCGGGCTGGCCATGCTCGGCGGCGAGACGCTCGACGACGCGCGGGCGGCGGCGGCTTCGGGCGAGGCGCGCACCGTCATCGTGCTGGAGAACGACCTCTCGCGCAGGGTTCCGGAGGCGGATCTCGAAGCGGCCTTCTCCAAGGCACGCCTGATCGTGCTCGACCACCTGACCAGCGCGACCACGCTCGCGGCCGAGCTGGTGCTGCCGGTCGCGGCCTTCACCGAGGGAGACGGCACCCTGGTCAGCAGCGAGGGCCGCGCGCAGCGCTTCTTCCAGGTGGCGTTCCCGCCTGCCCCGATACAGGCAGCCTGGCGCTGGATACGCGACGCGGCGCGCGAGGCGGGACGCAACCAGTTCGGCTGGGAACGGCTCGACGACGTGATCGCCGCCCTGTCGGATGCACACCCCGACCTCGCCGCGATGCGCGACGCCGCGCCCGGTGCCGATTTCCGCGTGGCCGGAAACGCCATACGCAGCGAGACGCACCGCTTCAGCGGGCGCACCGCCATGAACGCCGACGTCAGCGTACGCGACCGCAAGCCGGAGACCAACGTCGACGGCCCGCTGAGCATGACCATGGAGGGCTATTACGGCGAGATGCCCGGCGCGCTGGTGCCGTACTTCTGGGCGCCGTCCTGGAATTCCGGCAACTCACTCAACAAGTTCCAGGAGGAGGTCGGCGGCCCGATGCGCGGCGGTAATTCCGGCGTGCGGCTGTTCGACGGTGCGAAGGCCGCTCCCGGCTATCATACCGACGTGCCGGAGCACTTCGCCGCACGCGACGGCGAGATGCTGGTGGTGCCGCTGGGCCAGCTGTTCGGCAGCGAGGAGCTGAGCGCGCACGCGGCCTCCGCGGCGACACGCATCCTGCCGCCGGCACTCGGCCTGCCGCCGCAACAGGCCGCGCGCTTCGCGGACGGTTTCGCGACCCTCAGCATGGCAGGCGTCAGCCATAGGGTGCGCGTCGTCGCCGACGCCGCGTTGCCGCCGGGTATCGCGAGCTTCCCCGCGCACGCCGCCCCGTTCGCGAGCTTCGCCTCCCCCGGCTGGGGCGCCACCGGCCATGCCGGAGCCGTGCCATGACGCTCGGCTTCGGCATCGTGCAGATCGCCGTCAGCCTGGGCGTGCTGCTCGGCACCGCGGCTATGCTGACCTGGGTCGAGCGCAGGCTGCTAGGGGTCTGGCAGGACCGCTACGGACCTAACCGGGTCGGGCCGTTCGGGCTGTTGCAGGCGGTGGCCGACGGGGTCAAGCTGCTGTTCAAGCAGGACTGGATCCCCCCCTTCGCCGATCGCTCGGTATTCGTGCTGGCGCCCGCCGCCGGCATGGCGACGGTGGTGCTGGCGTTCGCCGTCATCCCGGTCACCGCCGGCTGGGGCGTCGCCGCGGAACTCAATGTCGGCGTGCTGTTCTTCCTCGCGATGACCTCGCTCGGCGTCTACAGCGTGGTGCTCGCCGGCTGGGCGTCGAACAACAAGTTCGCCCTCCTCGGCGGCATGCGCGCGGCCGCCCAAATGGTCAGCTACGACGTGTTCATGGGCCTGTCGCTGCTCGGCACGGTGATGCTCGCGCAGTCCTTCAGCCTCAAGGATATCGTGCTGGCGCAACGACACCTGTGGTTCGTGGTGCCGCAGTTCCTGGGTTTCTGCACCTTCCTGCTGGCCGGCATCGCCGAGACGCACCGGCTGCCGTTCGACCTGCCGGAGGGCGAGAACGAGCTGGGTGCGGGTTTCCACACCGAGTATTCCGGCATGAAGTTCGGCATGTTCTTCATCGCCGAGTACATCGGCATCGTGCTGGTCTCGGCGATGATCACCACCCTGTTCCTGGGCGGCTGGCTCGGGCCGGTGCTGCCGCCGCTGGTCTGGTTCCTGCTCAAGACCGGCGTGTTCGTCTGCTTCTTCATCCTGCTACGCGCCGCCCTGCCGCGGCCGCGCTACGACCAGCTGATGATGTTCGGCTGGAAGATCCTGCTCCCCGTCTCTCTCGTCAACGTCGCCGTCACCGGCGCGGTGATGCTCATCGGATCGCCCTCGTAATCCCGGAGACCGCCATGTTCAGCAACCTGCGCACGCTCTGGGGCACGTTCCTGCACATGTTCGCGCGACGCGTTACCGTGTCGTACCCGGAACAGATGCCCTATCTCTCACCGCGCTATCGCGCCCGCATCATCCTCTCGCGCGATCCGGACGGCGCCGAGCGCTGCGTGTCGTGCAACCTGTGTGCGGCGGTCTGTCCGGTCGACTGCATCAGCCTGCAGAAGACCGAGGAGGACGGCCGCTGGTATCCCGAGTTCTTCCGGATCAACTTCTCCCGTTGCATCTTCTGCGGACTCTGCGAAGAGGCTTGCCCGACCTACGCGATCCAGCTCACGCCGGACTTCGAGATGAGCGAGTACGAGCGACCTAACCTGGTCTACGAGAAGGAGGACCTGCTGATCAGCGGGACCGGCAAGTATCCGGACTACAACTTCTACCGCGTGGCTGGCCTCGCGGTGCCCGGCAAGGACAAGGGCGACGCCGAGCACGAGTCGCCGCCCGTCGACATCCACAGCCTGATGCCGTGACGCGCGATGAACCTGCTGTTCACGGGTGCGGCGATCGTCGCGGTCATCTCGACCACGATGGTGGTCACGCGCACGGTCGCCGTGCACGCGCTGCTCTACCTGATCGTCTCGCTGCTGGCCATCGCGGTGGTGTTCGCGACCCTGGGGGCGCCGTTCGCGGCCGCACTCGAGGTGATCATCTATGCCGGCGCGATCATGATCCTGTTCGTGTTCGTCATCATGATGCTCAACATCGACCAGCGCGACGCGGCGCGGGAAAGTGCCTGGCTGACGCCGCGGAGCTGGATCGGCCCCTCCATCCTGGCGGCGCTGCTGGTCGCCGAGCTGATCTATAGCGGCCTCGTCGACGGGATGCCCGGAGAGGCCGGCGCGGTGATCGGACCCGAGCAGGTCGGGCTCGCTTTGTTCGGTCCGTACCTGCTCGCCGTCGAGCTCGCCTCGCTGCTGCTCCTGGCCGGCCTGATCAGCGCCTTCCATCTCGGCCGCGACATCAACGAGAGAGGAAGCTGATCCCATGCAGCCGGTTCCCCTGCAGAGCGCCATCGTGCTCGCCGCCATCCTGTTCTCGCTCGGCCTCGCCGGCGTGCTGATACGGCGCAACCTGCTTTTCATGCTGATGTCGATCGAGATCATGCTGAACGCCACCGGTGTCGCCTTCGTCGCGGCCGGCGCGCGCTGGGGGCAGCCGGACGGGCAGATCATGTTCCTGCTGGTGCTGACCTTGGCCGCCGCCGAGATCTCGGTCGGGCTGGCGCTGATCCTGCTGCTGCAGGCGCGTCGTCCGACGCTCGACTCCGATACCGGCAACCGGCTGCGGGGCTAGGCCATGCGCGATCTTCTTGCCCTAATCCCTGCGTTCCCGCTCGCGGGCGCGATCCTGCTGATGCTGGGCAGCTTCCGGCTGACACCGGTGCAGGTGCGGCTGATCGGGATCGGGTCGGTCGGCATCTCCGCGCTGCTGGCCGGCATCCTCGCACTCGGGCTGCCTTCCGGCGGCGCGCTGGACGTGACGCTGTGGCAATGGATGCGCGTCGGCGAGTTCGCCTCCCGCATCACGCTGCATCTCGACGGGCTGTCGCTGGTGATGATGCTGGTGATCACCGTGATCGGCTTCCTGATCCACCTGTACGCGGCCGACTACATGAAGGGCGACGACGGCTACGCGCGCTTCTTCGCCTGCATGAACCTGTTCGTCAGCGCGATGCTGCTGCTGGTGCTCGCCGACGACCTTCTGGTGCTCTATGTCGGCTGGGAGGGTGTCGGGCTGTGCAGCTACCTGCTGATCGGCTTCTGGTACGAGGACCCCGCCAACGGACGCTGCGCGCGCAAAGCGTTCATCGTCACCCGCATCGGCGACACCGCGCTGATCGTCGGGTTGTTCCTGCTGGCGACGCACTTCCACACGCTCGCGATCCAGCCGCTGATGCAGGACGTGTCGGGCAGCTGGACGCAGGGCAGCCTGCTGCCGACGCTGGCGGCGTTCCTGATCCTCGGCGGCGCCGTCGGCAAGTCTGCGCAGCTGCCGCTGCAGACCTGGCTGCCGGACGCGATGGCGGGTCCGACGCCGGTATCGGCGCTGATCCACGCCGCGACCATGGTGACCGCCGGGGTCTACCTGATCGCGCGCACGCACGTGCTGTTCTCGTGGGCGCCGGCGGCGCAGATGGCGACCGGCGTGATCGGGGCCCTCACCCTGCTGATCTCGGCGTGCAGCGCGCTGACCCAGACCGACATCAAGCGCGTGCTGGCGTACTCCACCATCAGCCAGATCGGCTACATGTTCCTCGCCCTCGGCGTCGGCGCCTGGGACGGGGCGATATTCCACCTGGTCACGCACGCCTTCTTCAAGGCGCTGCTGTTCATGTCGGCGGGTGCGGTGATCCTGCGCGTGCATCACGAGCAGGACATGTTCCGCATGGGCGGCCTGCGCCGCGCGATGCCGGGCGTGTTCGCGAGCTTCGTGATCGGCAGCGCCTCGCTCGCTGCCCTGCCTCTGGTCACCGCGGGCTTCTACAGCAAGGAGACCATCCTGCAGGCGAGCTGGGCCGACGGCTATACCGGCCGCATGCTGTGGTGCGCCTGCATCGTCGGCGCCTTCCTGACCGCGCTCTACATCTTCCGCGCGGTGTTCATCGTCTTCTTCGGCGAGGAGCGCACGCACGCGCACGGCGCCACCGGCTGGCGCATCGCGGTGCCGTTGAGCGTGCTGTCGGTGCTGGCGCTCGTCGGCGGCTTCATGCAGATGCCGGCGGCACTGGCGCACGTTACCCTGCTCTCGGACCTGCTGCGCGGCGTGTTCGGCGCCGGCCCGTCCGAGCAGGCGGCGAGCAAGCTGCCGATGCTGGTGGCCTCGCTGGCGCCGATCGCCGGTATCGCGCTCGCCTGGTGGCTGTACGGCCGTCCGGTGACCCGGCCAAGCCACGCGCTGGACAGTCCCGGCGCACGCTTCTTCCGCTCCGGCTGGGAGCTGGACCGGCTCTATGAGCGCTGCGTCACCGCGCCGGTGTTCTGGCTGGTGCATTTCAACCGGGCCGACTTCATCGACGGCATCTTCGACGCCGTGGCGCAGTTCGCGCGCAGCCTGCACGCCGCCCTCAGCCTGACCCAGACCGGGCGGGTACGCTGGTACGCCGGATGCCTGGCCGTCGGCTCGCTCGCCGCCGTCACCATCGCGGTGCTGTCATGATCCTCCCCGCCCTCATCCTGGTCCCGCTCCTGGGCGGCCTCGCCGCACAGCTCGCCGGCCGCTTCGGTCCGGACTGGCCGCGCTGGATCGCCCTGCTCGCCCTGCTGGTCGACGCCCTCCTGCTGCTGGCGGCCGGCAACCTGGCACCCACGCCGGACCTGCCGTCCGGCGCCTGGATCGCGCACTTCGCGATGCCCTGGGTGCCGCAGCTCGGCATCGCCTTCCGGCTCGACATGGACGGGCTCAGCCTGCTGCTGCTCTGGCTGACGCTCGCCCTGGGGGTGGTCAGCGTGGTCATCTCCTGGAAGGAGATCACCGAGCATGTCGGTCCCTTCCACCTGTGCCTGCTCAGCGCCACCGCTGGCATCGTCGGCGTGTTCCTGGCCACGGACCTGTTCCTGTTCTTCTTCCTCTGGGAAGTGATGCTGGTACCGATGTACTTCCTGGTCGCCATCTGGGGGCACGAGCGGCGCACCCAGGCGGCGATCAAGTTCTTCCTGTTCACCCAGGGCAGCGGCCTGCTGATGCTGGTCTCGATCCTGGCGCTGGCCTTCGCGCACCAGCGCGCCACCGGGGTGTTCACCTTCGACTACTTCGCCCTCCTCGGCACGCCGATGGCCCAGGGCACCGCGATGCTGCTGATGCTCGGCTTCTTCGCCGCCTTCGCGGTCAAGCTGCCGGTGGTGCCGGTGCATAGCTGGCTGCCCGACACCCACACCCAGGCGCCCACCGCGGGCAGCGTGCTGCTCGCCGGCATCCTGCTCAAGACCGGCGCCTATGGGCTGCTTCGCTTCGTGATCCCGCTGTTCCCCGACGCGGCGCACCGGTTCACGCCGGTGGCGCTGGCGCTCGGCGTCGTCGGCATCCTGTACGGAGCGTTGCTGGCGATGGCCCAGGACGACATGAAGCGCCTGGTCGCCTACAGCAGCATCAGCCACCTCGGCTTCGTGCTGCTCGGCATCTTCGCTTGGAACGGGCTGGCGTTGCAGGGCGTGGTGATACAGATGATCGCGCACGGCATCAGCACCGGAGCGCTGTTCATCCTGGTCGGCGCGCTGCAGGACCGCATGCACACGCGCGACATGCGGCAGATGGGCGGGCTGTGGCAGCGCGTGCCGAAGCTGTCGGCGGTGTTCCTGTTCTTCGCCATCGCCTCGCTCGGCCTGCCCGGCCTCGGCAACTTCGTCGGCGAGTTCCTGACCCTGCTCGGCACCTACCAGACCGCGCCGGTGGCCGCCATCCTCGGAGCGGTCGGGCTGGTGATGGCGGCGGTCTACGCGCTGATCATGGTGCAGCGTGCCTTCTTCGGCCCGGTAGGTGACGCGCCGATGATCGCCGACCTGTCGTGGCGGCACACCGGCGTGATGGCGGTGATGATCGTGGCCATCATCGGGCTCGGCATCTTCCCGCAGCCCATCATCGACGTCGCGGCACCCTCGCTCGGCCACCTGACCCAGACGGCGGCGAACCCGTCGGCCATCGCCATGGGGATGCGTCCATGAACGCCGCCAGCCTGCTCGCCCTGTCGCCGATGCTGGTGCTGTCGGCCGGATGCGTCGCCGTGATGCTCTCCATCGCGGTGCGCCGATCCAACCTGCAGACCGCCTCGATCACCGCCCTGTCGATGGTGCTGTCGCTCGCCGCCCTGGTGCCCGTCGCCATGCGGCCGACGATGCGGGTGCCGCCGCTGTTCCTGCTCGACGGCTACTTCGTGTTCGCCTGCGCGCTGGTGCTGCTGTCCGCCCTCGCCGTGCTGCTGCTCTCGGTCGGCTATATCGGCGCGCTGCAGCCCGGGCTGAAGCACGTCGCGGGCGATCCGCCGGAGCTCGCCGGAAGCGGCCATATCGCGCCGGTGGACGAGTATTACCTGCTGCTGCTGATCGCGACCCTCGGCGCGGTGGTGATGCTGGCGAGCGACCACTTCGTGACCTTCTTCCTCGGGCTGGAGACGCTGAGCGTCGCCCTGCTCGGCCTGATCGCCTATCCGCGGCACCGGCTCGACGCCACCGAGGCGGCGATGAAGTACCTGGTGCTGGCCGGCACCTCGTCGGCCTTCCTGCTGTTCGGGATCGCGCTGATCTACGCCGTCAACGGCAGCCTCTCCTTCGTGCCGGCAGCGCCGGGCCCGGTCGCGATCGCGCATGCCAGCCTGTACCGGCTGGCGGCGCT
>JAABUQ010003600.1_pt1 | contig 28095 bp, 25 predicted proteins | sample 5560001 | NCBI WGS metagenome assembly JAABUQ01 (sample SAMN10711888, study PRJNA513371) | rock metagenome | isolation source: Antarctica rocks | place: Antarctica: Victoria Land, Finger Mt nord | collected 2015-12-18 | reverse complement strand
CATCGTGTGCAACTCCTTCCAATGGTCGCATCGGCGGTGCGTTCCCGCCTCCCAATTGAGCAACGACACCTGCTGGAAGAAAGATTGATCGATGCCTATTTGCACTGGCTCAATGAAGGAAAGGCGAATGACCATGAGTCAGGAGCAATCATTGCGGAACTAGCAACGCTCTATCTGAAACATCGTCTTTTATTCGATGCGGCTCAATTACTGATACGCTATGGCTGGCTTAGTTTTACTCGTGGCTATGCATCCCGTCTTGCCCGTCTTGCTGCTAGCACGATAGACTCCTTTGACTGGCATACAAACGAAGAAAATGAATGTGGTGGTTTGCTGCTATATTATCTGCTTTCTCCATTTTTGGGGCAATCTCCCGATGACGGAAAAAGAGCGATGGACTATCAGCACATCTACGATGCTATTGTTGATGGAAAGGTTGTAGTGCTACCTGCGATAGAAGTAACTGTCATGTACCATTTAATGGTACATGCAATGAATAATTTGCACTTTAAAGAGGCACAAGTATTGCTTAATACAAGCTGTTGTCGTTTGGAGCCATATTCTCAATCAAATCTAGACCTACAAGTCTCTCTACTTGAAAAACGTGGTTGGCTCTTTGGCACATGGTGCGAGTATAATGCAGAACAAGGGAATGTACAGACAGCAAGGCGGTTTCGAGAACAAGCTATTAACCTCTACCGACAATGCATCATGCTCCTTTCTGTCAATCAGGATCAGACACTCCCACGCAGAAGTAGTTCTCTCAAGAAGCGAATGGCTCGTGCTCTGAACAACGTGAGCTATCATTTGAATAGAATTGGAAAACATGAAGAAGCACTGCAAGCTATAGAACAAAGTATTAACTTGAAAGAACAGGGATACGTTGAGGCCGATACTTTAGCAGATGCTTACGGAGAAAAATCTGAGGCCCTTGTAGGTCTCGGTCGTTTTCGAGAGGCTCTCTTATTTGATGAGAAGGCATTTGCAGAAGTCCAACGTCTCGCCAACACTGGGTATACCTTCTCACAAGAAGAAGTATGGATATACCATATCAATCGTGGACGACTCTATCTTCGCTTAGGAAGAATCGACGAGGCAGAGCAGGTGCTTCGAGAGGCTCTCCCACGCGTCCATCCTGAAAGGAGAATGTATCGAATGTTTGCGAAAGACGCACTAGAGGAGATTGAACAATGGCAGCGGCGAACAACGTCTCCTGAGTATCAATTAGATTGGCGGTGGGTGGAGCGGTATCGTGAGCTTGCATCGTTTGACGCATATTGGTGGCTTGCATCTACAGGTCCCTTTACGGAGGAGGAACAGCAGCAATGGGACCAGTTGTACACTTCCAACCTGGATGAAGCCACCAAGGAGCAATTGGGAACACTCCTTGTACAGGCCCAGCAGCGCGAGTTAGCGGTAGCCATTGCGGAACAACGTGAACCACGCCTGTTCTATCCTGCCCTTGACATCACTGAGGTACGTCGTCGTAGTACCGATTTGCTGCAATTAGATACAGAGATTGGTCAAGAAGAACCTCATGCCATTGTACGCCGCCTGTATCATAGCACTATAGAGGAAGAATTGGACTTTCTTCATCTGATTGAGGCAACCTACGAAGGGAATAGTGAAAAGTATTGGACGTGTAATCTTCGTCTTAACCCTGCCCCGACAGTTGAAGAGATGAATTATGTGTTATCACGTGTCAGGCGTCTCCTTTTGCAAGGGCTGCTGCATTCAGAGACAGCAGAGGCAAGTCAGCGAGTTATTCAAATCATGCATGAGCGGCTTCATCTCTCGCTTGACCTTTCCTATACGGAAGCTGAAGCTCAGACATTGCTTCAAGAGCCACCTTTGTCTCCTCCTCAGTTAAGGCGAATGGTAACTGCTCAGACGGTGAAACGGTTTTTTGAAGCTGCCTTGTGTGAGAGTGGGTATGAGGGGTGGAAAGTGATGATTGATCCTAACGCGGGAAGTCCACGTGTCGAACAAGGATTGCGCCAATTGTTTCTTCCAGATAGCAAGATGTCTGTGAATCAGGTCAAAGAGTATTTACTGCACGAACTGGCAGGTCATGTCTCCCGATGTATTGCTGGAGAACACTCACTGTTTGGGCTACTAGGAATCCACACGAAGAATTCCTTAGAGACAGAGGAAGGTCTGGCAACCTATTATGAACGTCAAGCGGCAGCATTATATGGGCAAGCATTTGATGAATCAGGGGTCTGGTTCGGAACACTTGCAACAGGGCTGGCTAGTGGAGTCGTTACTCCTCCGCAAACTTTTCTGTCGCTCTTTACTTTCTTTGATTTATTTATCTTCCTGTATCGCCTCCTTAAACGACCAGATCAAACGGTAGAGACCGCACAAAAACAGGCCCGAAGGCTTGCTTTTGCCCGTTGTCTTCGTACCTATCGAGGAGTACCAGACCTTGAGAAGGCTGGGGTCTGCTACGTCAAAGATGCACTGTATTTACGTGGGCTGTGGAAGATCGAGCAAGCCGTAGCGCACGATGAAACGGTTCTTGATCGTCTTACGGTAGGAGTCGTCGCACTAGACCAACTCACAGAGTTGCAAGAATTGGGTATTGTTTCAGTTCCACAACCATTGAAAAAACTCGCACTTGATCCGGAATTGGATTCTTACATATTCTCCTTCGAGGTGTCTGAGCAGATCACTGAAGAACATGCATAGAAGACGCATATTTATGTGTAAGTAGCGCGCGGGAGATATGGTATAGTTCGGACAGAGGAAGAGTGTTTCTCTCACCAATCAGCATCTATGCGAAAGGAGGCCCATATGAACTATTTCATGTACTTGGTGTTTAGGACAGATGGCGATGTACGACCACCTGATGGCGGTGGAAGTAGTGGTGGTGGTGGCGAGGACGATAACAGCGATAAATAAAGAAGAAGTCAAAATGGATGATGAAGTCCCAGCAGCATTTTCTCCTCAGATCGAAAATGCTGCTGGGACTTCATCATCCATTCTGTCGATCCATTACTCCAAGAGACACTCATTGCTACGATGTCCCTGAAATCCTTACAACAGAAATTGTTGAGGGTCTTCAAAGCTATGACTGGACACCTGGATCGAGCAGGTCAAACACCACGGACCCGATGCCTTGCGAAAATCCCTGTCGGCCTTCAAGAATTGGAGAGACGAAATTCTCGCCTTTTTCCAGTTTCTGCCTACGCGCCTGACCAATGGCTTTGTGGAAGGCAAGAACACCCGCACCAAAGCCATGACGCGTCAAGCGTATGGCTACCGAAATCGTCTGCATCTTCGCTTACGCATTCTCTTGGGAGCGACAGCATGACTTTTCATCCTGTTTCCCCCTAAAGGATGGAGACCCCGAGCAATAGTGCTCTTGACATTCCCTTCTCCTCATGGTACGCTTATGCTACTTGATTATGCGAATATTCGCATAATCAAGTAAAAAATGTACATACAATGTCAAATTGATTCGTCTGTGGTCGTATCGGGAAAGGTACACATCTTTCAGCGAATAAAATTATCTTGTTTGAGGAGCCAGGAGAAACATCATGATCGAACTCGAAAGCGAACGGCTTCGTATACGAGAGCTTACAGAAGAGTGTTTGAACATTCGCTGCCTGAGCAATAGTATCTCGTCGTTCGTTGATGCTCTCTCACTGAGAGAGGTGCTAGTATACCGAATATCTCATAAAAGAGCAAAGGAGGCCATAGTTCTATGTCTTTCCCTCTATCATCTCGTCAAGCAATGCCTGTTCGTGTCGCACTTGAACCAGTGTACAATGCGCTCAATAGCTTCTCGTTGCTTAATTTGATCGAGCAGTTGCCTGGACTCAACATGTGGGTAGTACAAACTGCAAGCGCACTCACACCCGAACTTCGCCATGCTAATCGGCTGGTGTTTGAGGGACTGCGTGATGCTCTGACTCCAGAGCCAGATGTGTCCGACTTTCCCTCTTACCTGAAGGATCTGACCGAGCAGGACCCCTTAGTGATACGAGATCGGTTACTTGAGCGTCTCCGTTCCCGTTTCTCTCGACGGGTCTCATCCGATAATTCATCTACAGCGCCAGATGCGGCACGCTTACTAGATGATGTGCAAGCTTATCTGACCTGTGTCGAATATGTTCAGGTTGACACTCCCTTCGACTCAGCTTTACAGGGTGAGGTTCATGCACTACTCAAGAATCCACCTGCTATGCATCGCCTGATCATCTCGCATCTCGAACAGATGTGGAAGACGACGTTCGCCGCTGAATGGAAGCGGGTGCACACCTCTCTTGGCTGGCAAGTTGGAATGTTCACACATAGTCTCGATGACGAAGCAACAGTTGCTGAAACTTTTCGCATGTTTACTGGACGCGGACTTCCTGCTGATGTATCTGGACGACTGACTGATGCCCAGGAGATCATCCTTATCCCTTCCTGGCATACCGGGCGGAATGTCACCACCTGGGAAAATGATACAGGCTTGCGTTTGTTCTTCAGCGAACCGCCCAATTACGATGTCGGGGCTCTACGTTCTGCTCCTGTGGGGCGTGGTGAATTACGTGCACGACTCGATGCCCTTGCCGATGATACGCGCCTGCGCATCATAGAATTGCTCGTGCAACACGATGAACTGCATGCCCAGGACATTCTTGCATTCCTCGATCTCAGTCAGTCGAGCGTATCACGCCACCTCAAGCAACTCGTAGCTATGAAGTACCTGTATGAGCGGCGGGGTGAAGGAGCGAACAAAACCTATCGACTCAGCTCTTTTTACTTTGAGCGAACCGCTCACGCGCTTGAGCAGCTCCTGTCAGGAGAGAATATGCAGGCCGAGCATCATGCGCTTGAGCAAGATACCCCTTATTCACAAGAACTGAGACGTTTTCTGGATAGAAGCAGCAGACTTACGATGTGGCCTCCCGCTAAGCAGAGGGATAAACTGCTCATTCTCGAATATCTAGCGGCATTCTTCGAACCAGGACGGATATATACCGAGAAAGAGATCAACGATTTGCTTCTCCTGCATAGTGTTGTCAAGGATGCTGCCGCTTTGCGACGTGCATTATACGAATTCCGCTTTATTAATCGCACAAATGATGGCTCACAATATTGGCTTACCGACACGAGGGAACCAGAGCAGGAACAAGTAGCACGCATAGCATACACACATAGAAAACCATCGAGCGAGAGGACAAAAGAAGGGAACACATGAACACCGCTGCCTTCTTACCGCTGGCCTAGTACGGTAGCTGTTGAAGATGCCCTTTGACTAACAGAGTAAGCATATATTGTGATAAAGAACTTCGAGAACCGCAGTGAGGTGAAACAGGCGAGGTTATGAACGCGCATTCATAACCTCGCCTGTTTCACTTTCAGTATAGTAGCTGAACTGCGCAACCATTTCTAACCGAGACATGTTTCATGTTGTAGCATAATGTGCTTGAGTTGAGACTATAAAAACATACCAACCGTTCTATACTAATATACCGAGAACAAATGAGCATTTTTTTCTTATTCATCCCCTAGTAGTTGGAGAAAGCGTATGGCTGGCTTGGAAGGGCAGAACCTGGACCGCTATGAGCTGCGACAGTTGACGGGCAGAGGCGGAATGGCGGATGTGTATCGAGGGTTTGACCCGGTTTTTCAACGCATCGTCGCCGTGAAGGTGTTTAAGCGCGAAGATGAGGAGTTGCTGCGGCGCTTTGTGCGTGAGGCTCGCTTGATGGCCTCCCTGAATCATCAGCATCTGATGCCAGTCTTCGACACTAGTGCAGCGAAGGTCAGTGGCCTGACCTACTATTATATCGTTATGCCCTTCATGGATGGTGGTTCGCTGCGAGCACGTATTCGACGGAGCCCTGTTGCTCTTATAGATGCCTGCCGCTATTTACGCGAAATCGCGGATGCCCTTGACAACATTCATAGTCAAGGTATTATCCATCGTGATATCAAGTCATCGAATGTGCTGCTAGATGACGACGATAACTGTTATCTCTCGGATTTCGGAATCGCTCGTACAGCCAGTGATGAAACCCAATTGACCTCGACAGGGAATGTGCTGGGAACCGTTGATTATGTCGCGCCCGAACTGTTCGAGTCGAACCATAGAGCCGATGCGCGGAGCGACCTCTACTCGTTAGGTATATTGGTCTTTGAGATGGTAACAGGCCAACTCCCGTTCTCGGCTGAAAATCAGATCGCGGTGGTTGCTATGCACGTCAACAAGCGCCCGCCATTGCCCAGTAGCTTCTCGCAGAATATTTCGTCTCAGGTCGAACGCGTCGTGCTGAAAGGATTGGAAAAGAATCCTGATCTGCGCTATGGCAGCGCGACTGAGTTTGCCGAAGCATTTTGTCGAGCGATCTATGCTCGTGCAGGGACGCAGGGACGTGTACCTACTCCTGTATGGGACGAGGCTACTACCGTCGCTCCTAAACAGGATGAACCGCTCATTTTACCTCCTGCTCCTGCCACGTTCCCTGCTATCCCACCTATGGGTAGGCAACCAGTTCCCGCTCCGTCCGCATATTCGACGGGTGGTGAATATCCCTATGCTCCAGGGGATCGTCAAACTCCGGCATATGGACCGCAAACACAGTCCTTCTCACCAGAACGTTCTCGTGCGCGCATCGTGACTGTGATCGCGTTGGTGACGCTCCTCATTGTGATTGGCCCGATTGTATACGTATTAGTAGCGCATCCTTTCGCGAATACTGGAACTCCACCTGTTACACCGGGTCAGACGCAGACAGCGACAACGGCTAGTACACCTTCTCCTACAGCTACACAATCACCAACGGCTACGCCAAATCATACTGCAACGGCCCAGGCTATCGCAGCGGCGACACAACAGGCAAAAAATGTAACCGCTACTGCTGTTGCAGGTGTAACCGTGACAGCTCAAGCTCATATCACAGCAACAGCTGGAGTGATTCAAACGGCAACAGCTGGCAAAGTTCTTTATCAAGATGCTCTGACCAATGCAGATAACCCTGCTACACAGGCAGAGCAGTGGGATCAGAAGGGAAATTGCACCTTCCAATCAGACGGATATCATGTGACGAAGGGGACAAGTCTCTTAGGTTCAGGAGAGCTACAAGGCTGTCGTGAAGCAGGTGTACAATATCAAAATATGACGGTCTCGGTGGACATGACTATGCTGAGTGGACATTCAGGAGGAGTCTTTTTCCGCGTCGGCCCTAAAGCCTTCGGTGCCTACTCCGGCTATCTGTTTGAGCTAGATAATGCGGGAAACTATAAGATTTCAAAGTCTAGTAATTTTAGTACAGGCTCAGGTAACACCATATTGCAAGATTGGACCGCTTCATCCGCTTTCAAGCCAGGCAACACGGCAAAGAATACGTTACAGCTTATTGCGAGTGGAAATAACCTGTCTTTCTATCTCAACGGTACCTTTCTGATGACATTGCAGGATGCCAGCTACACCTCTGGTGACATTGCGTTTCTTGCCACAACTACCAGTAACGGTGCGAACGCAGATATCGCCTACAGCAATCTCAACATCTATGAGCACTCTTGATGATAAGGTAGGAGCATGATTCATCCTGACCCTATCGAGATGCCTCAACAATACCTATCACCTTGGTAATATGAACAGCGCCATGTGTCGCAATCTCTTGTGACACAATCTCTCGCAATGCCTGTAGCTTCTCTTCTACTAAAACAGTCTTCACTGGACTTGAAAGAATATACGCAATTAACGGCTCGACCTCTGTTACAACAAGGCCATCATCCATTTCGCGTACTGTAACCTGCGAGAACCAGCGCGATAATTGTGTTAGTCCACTTTCAAGGTTGAATGTATTCCGATTTGTGTTGTGCGCTGCATATGTCGGCTCAACACGCCTGATCAAATCGTCTATCTCGCGCAGGTGTGCTTGACCATTGGTTGCGGCATAGAAGCGTCCCTTTGGCGTGAGAACGCGACGTATTTCCGCGAGTGCCTTGTCCCTGTCAGGTACGTGGTAGAGCATATGGTTGGCGATGACGATATCAAAACTTTTCTCTTTGAATGGGATAGCTTGAGCGTCAATGACCTGGAAGTTGAAGGCGTGACGAACGATCTGGAGATTATGCTGAGCCTCCTGTAGCATTCCTGGCGAGAAGTCGGAGAGCGTAATCTGCCAGTCTTTAGGGATACGATCAAAGTTGTTAAGCCACAACCGTCCAGGGCCACAGCCTAATTCTAGAATGCGGCTTCTTGGTCGTGTTTTGATCTGATCAAACACCCAACGATACCAGTCATAGGTATTTGTGCTGAAGCGCTCGTGCAACTGGATACGCGCGTTTAAATTCGATGCATTTTTATATTGATCTGCTAAAAGATATTGTTGATCTGATATAGTAAATGAGCGTATGGGTTCCAGAGCGTCCGACACTGTGCATCCTTCCTATTAGAGACCCACAAGAGGTCTCCCTACTAATTATGGGGTTCGCGTTCGCGTGGTGGCACGAGTTTGTTCTCAACGGCGAAGGCGGCGGCCTCACTGCGGCGCGATAGCCCCAATTTTTCCAGGATGTGACTGACATGGTTACGAGCTGTCTTTTCACTCACGTAGAGAGCATCGGCAATTTGTTTGTTCGTATAGCCACGAGCTATCAATGCCAGGACCTCGCGCTCGCGCTCGGTCAGTTCATCGCCAGGAATTTGTGTTGCTCCTGTCGAGAGTGCAGTCAGTTTCGTCCTGGCCTGTCTCGCCGAGTTGGAATCAATGAGTGATTGTCCTGCTGCAACGAGACGAACTGATTTGAGTAATTCGGCGCGGTTCGCGTTTTTAATCAGGTAGCCAGTGGCACCAGCCATGATTGAGTCAAAGGCTGCCGCATCATCCGTATAGGAGGTAATCATGAGGATGTGGACATTGGGAAAGCTACTCTTTATCTCGCGACATGCCTCGATGCCATTCATGTGTGGCATGCGTACATCCATCAAGATTACCTGTGGGTCCAGCACACTCACTTTGGCGAGAGCTTCTGCTCCGTTGCCTGCCTCACCCACGACGGAGATATCTGACTCCATCTCAAATAGAGCATGCAGTCCCATGCGTAGAATCTCGTGGTCGTCTACAATCATTAAGCGTATCTTTGCCATGATGCTTTATCCCTCTTACTGAACTGGAATCTGGACATGTACCTTTACGCCGCCATCGTCCAGTGGCGCTACGTCGAATATGCCCCCTAGCTCCTCAGCGCGTTCACGCATACCGCGCATACCGTGTCCTGAATAGAGGCGCTGTCTATCCCCGCTGTTTGACAGACCGTAGCTGTAGTAGGCGGACTGCATGCCGTGTCCGTCATCACATATATCTACCTCAACATATTGTGGTGAGTGATGTAGTAGTACCTGTAACTGTGTTGCGTCAGCATGTTTGTAGGCATTCGTCAGAGCTTCTTGGACGATGCGGAAGATTGCTGCCCCCACCTGTGCATGCTTACGTGCATGTCTCTGATCTCCATCGGGGGCCTCTTCGACGCCTTCGACCTCAAGCTGTGTCTGTAAGCCACTAATTGCCTCGAACTCGCGCAACTGATTGGTGAGCATCTCCGTCAAGTTTGTAGTCCCACTCATTAGAGGTTTGAGATTAAACATGTAGTTGCGTGTCTCCCATAACGCCTGTTTGGAGACCGTTACCAACGTGTCTAAACGTGTTGCTAGGGGTGTGATAAGCTCTGCATCTTCCTCAGAAGCTTCGGCAATGCGATGTGCCTGAGTTGCGCACGTCTCAGTGTTGAGGCTCATCATGTAAACTAGTTGGGCGATACCATCGTGAATATCACGGGCAATACGACTGCGTTCCGCGGTCGCCGTCAACTCTATCGTCTGCTCGGTCAACCGGATGTTGTCGAGTGCGACAAGGAGTTGTGCTCCCGCGATGGTCAAGAATTCTTCCTGCTTCTCCCCAAACGAGGTCTGTCGAATGCTATCCGCTCCTAGAACGAGTTGTACCTGTCCATCTTTGTGAAATGGCATATATAAGCGTGCTATGCCGTACCCGGTTTCGTCTTTAAGTGACTCAAACGTGGTAAGTTTTTGACACGACTGCATCACCTGCTTTGTCAATAGGTGAGCGTCATTAGACAGTGATTCGCTATGAACATCTGCCGCGACGCAGGTGATAACCTCTGGCGAAAGAGGATTGTTTTCCTCGTCGTTATTCTGATTGCTAATGAGGGAGATCATCAAGCGTTGGAAGTGTCCGCCCTGACGTATCTGCGTGACACTTTGCTGCAATAATTGCTGTCTGTCGTTGGCTCCTTTCATCAATGTTTCACCTACGCGTACTAGAGAGCGTTGTGTACGTGCGTTATCTTGCTCATGCCTTTTGCTCTGTGCGTAGTTAGCAAGAAGTGTAGCTAGATATGCAGCAAGGATTGCAGCTATAGGAGTGTCAATCAGAGAACCTGCTATGTCTACCACGGTGAGCTGATAATGTGGTGGTGTTCCAGGGGCTGGAACGAACATTGCGAGCAGTATGAACAGGTCGTAGCCTATAGCTGCCGCAATTCCTCCTCGGTAGCGGTAGGCAAACGCCGCCGCAAATGCGGTTGATATTCCATAACGATAAAATGGAGAGCTCGCGCCAAGGTATGGTGCGCCACCATTTGGGCCAGCAAAGTACACAACGAGGCCACAGATAAGCACATCTATTCCATAGATTGTAACGTTCCAGTAAGAGCTTTGTGTACGCGCCATTGGTGTCAAAATACTAGCCTCTTCATCCTCAGCCAGCACTTGTTGTCTCTTCCTTTGCTGTTTCGTCAAATGTCTTGCACCAGGGCGAGGAAGTCGAGGTAAGAAGATATGAAAGACGGGAGCGTATAACGTCAGTATGAGCGTCTGTATGAAGGTGACGATGAGCAAAAATATTCCAGTGTTCTTGACCGTAGGGGTCATATAGTCCAAGTGATACCCCAATATAATGATAAGTGCATACAGCCACCACGTCCAACGCCATATGAGAAAGAAATAACTTGGCGTGCTGCGAAGACGGCGTAGAGTCGTTCCTGGTATCGCTTTTAGTGTGTGTTTTGACTGGCTCATGGGTCGCACCTTCTTGAGAATATCCATAGTTCTGCTGACCTCTACCTGTGCAGTATGCACGCTTTCTTGTAGGCTGTCAATAATGAAGCCGAGTGTGGACTATAGCAAGTGTACGCAAAAATAAGGATGAATGTATGGTGCATATGTCCTATTTCTGAGGTGATCTTGAAAGAGTGTTCAGACGTATATATCAATGATGAACATGGTGTTTCATCATATATACTCATCCTAAATACTTGTTTTTTGTACTGGCAAATCGCCATATTCGTGTGGTATGGTATTACTACACAGTGGATTTCCGTTTTGTGGGTTCTGAATAGGAATACTTTCTTTATGAAGAGCTTTTCATGAATAGAGTTTATACAGAACGGGAAGAAAAACGTAGGAATGTCCTAGTACAGAAGGGACGGTTTACAGCCGTGAAAAAAGCCGAACAGAAACGCGCATCCTTGTTGGCTAACGTGGGCGACCTCAACCGACCTTTGCGAGTCCGACCTGTACGCAGCCAGGGACGTGAGTGGTGGGCTGTCGATGCGGAAGATACCTGGCCTGGCATGGTAATGGATCTGCGGCGCTTGGGTTTCGAGTCGATGGCTGTGGGGAATGAGGTGTTGGTTCGCGAAGGTGCGCCAGCGTATGAGGCGCATATGGATGGTCCGGCAGCACCGGGGGGGCTGAAGCCTTTTCCCACGATCAATTCAACCATCCGAATCCGTAAGGATTATTCGTACTCAACTGATTACTCCGATATGGTGTATCTAGATGAGGACGAAGAGGATGAGGAGGACGACGAGCTTGAGTCTGAAGACCTGGACAACGAGTAGTTTGCTCAGGTTTTTTTATGAATAAATATATGTAACATGCTGAACTCTCTAAGGTGTAAGCTTTAGAGAGTTTGTGCTTCAATTAGACCCCTACACGTTTCAGCATTTTGCGGTGTTTGTTGATGAGGGTCACGAGCCACCACATCGCACCAGATGCAAATAAGATAAGCATAGGTTCGATGGGCGCGCGGAAGCGTGGAATGCCGTAAAAGATGACGCATTGTCCCAATGTCAACGCAATCATAAAGTAGATGAAGAGCAGGTCCCGCCAGCGCTCGCTGGTTACGATCAGGCCGAGTAGTGCCAGGGCAAAGACGATGGGCGTGATAGTCTCCATCATCGTCACAACGAGGTGCGCCGAGTCCCGGTCAGGATAGCGATTGACGGCAAGATCGGCCTCTTGTGGGACAAATTGCCATGTGTTGAGAATATGCTGCCCAATCATAAACGGTAGAAAGCTGACATGACCATCTGCCCATTGTAGCGCCGCGGCTTTATAGGCATTATCACGTGTCACCTCACACGGCCCTGAGCAATCTTTGGGAAACTGATATGCAATCCAGGGCGTTACCTCGTTGGGGATAATCCAGACGCCAGCATAATAGCCGTGCTGATAGATAGGGTCTGCTGTCTCGTAGTTGTATGCTCCAAGCCACACTTTGCCATCACCCACTGCGACAGGAATCAGGGCATGTGTAATCTTATAGTTGCGTATCGTCCATGGAGCAACAAGAACGAGGGATACGAGCGAAACTATTAGCATACTTTTGAGAACGTCACGCCATAGCATCATCCTTAATCGACCAATGATTAGTGCCCACGCCAGAAATGAGGCCCAAATAGTTAAGCCATTAGGACGTGTAAGTGATAGCAGGCCGAGTAGTGTACCACTTGTAAGCATCAAGCTCAAGCACGGGGTCCGCCGTAAATGATAAAGCGTGTAGCAGAAGGCGAGCAAAAGGAAGATATAGAGAGACTCCGAGTAGAGCCAGCCATCATAGACGTAAAGGAAAGGATAAATGGCTCCCACTACTCCCGCAAAGATGCCGATACGTTCGCCAAACAGGTCTTTGGCAAAGAGGTAGAGCAGGACGCAGGTAGCAGAACCGACAATGCATAGGCTGAGACGCACGAAAATATCTTGTGGACCTACGATACGGTAGACTGCCGCGATCATTACCGGCCAGAGCGGAGCGCGATCAACGGTGGAGAGATGCGAATAGAGACAGTAGCAGTGCTCTTTCATGATGTGAAGCGCAATATTTTGATACGTCAGCGAGTCGTGCAACGGGTAGTAGCCATCTGCGACGGTGAAGTTGTAGGTGACACGCACAACTACCGCCAGGCAGAAAATGCCGATTATCGGAACCGTGAAGAACGACCCCAAACGTTTCATACCATGATGTCCTTGCTGGGAGTACTCTATACACTACGACTCACACTGCCATGATCCACATTGTGAGGAACGAATACTAGGAATGAACGTAACTATATGATGATTGGATGAACAGAGTTGCTATATGAGACAATTCTGCTATAATGAAAAAGAGAGCCACATATAAACACTACTATATCGTCAAGGAGAGCGTTAGCCATGCAAGACATGCAGAAGGATATGCAGCAGCAGCAGCAGGAAAGGCAACCTGAGCCGACTCTCACCGAAGATAGCACTGTTCTACAGAGCAATCTCTTTGGTGCCCCGAGTGTAATCACGGAACCTCCCAACCCATTAGAAACGCCGTTCCCTCCACTCGTGCGCACCAATCCTCTCACCGATCAATCCAGCCTTGCCGCATGTGCGATTCCTTATCAGCAAGAGTTGATGCTGCGTGGCAAGTCAAACTATACTGTGACCTGTTTCCTCTCGGACCTGAAGATGTTTAGCGACTATACGGGGCATGACACTCCTGTTGGGCGTATTGCGAAAGAGCAGCTTACTGATTGGCTGATGAAGCTCAAGTTTGGTACAAAAGGGCAGACGCCTGCACCGAAGACAATGGCGCGTCGCGTCACCTTCCTCAAAAACTTCTTCTCCTGGTTGGCGCGTGATTCGGTTATCAGGGAGGACCCATCGTCTAGCCTCACCTTGGAGCGCCCCCTTCCCCCGCTGCCTGAACTTCTGTTCGCCAATGAGATACAACGCCTACTCAATGCCTCCGCGGATGATCCGCGCTGTCACTGCCTCGTCTACCTGGTCTTACATGCAGGCTTGAAGAAAGAAGAGGTCATGGGCTTGAAGGTGGATCAAGTCGATCTCTCCGATGAACAGGTTCCTCTGGTGACGGTGCATTTCGCGGCATCGACGAACAAGCAACATCGTGAACGCCGCCTTGCTCTACCTGCGGAGTTTACCAGGATTTTTAGAGAGTACCAGCAAAAGTATCATCTCACCAACGAGGTCTTTGCCTGTACTGATCGCAACCTGAACTACATTCTCGCTAAGGCTGTGAAGGCTGCCAATATTAAAAAGCGAGTCACTCTTCAATTATTGCGAGACACCTTTGCTGTACAACAACTTCAATCAGGAGTAACGCCAGAGTCCCTGCGAGAAAAGATGGGGCTTTCCGACGAGGCGTGGTTGGAGTCGAGGGAGAAGTACCGTCGTTTGGCGTTTCCAAAATAACTCTTAATTAACAGTAACCTGTCTAACCGAAGGTATTTTAAATTAGAGTAATTGTGGAAGAGTTAGCCTTATCGGTTTGCTCCAATCATATCCACCTCTGTTAAGAAGACGAGGAGCTACTACAATGGGACTTGTAGTTGAACATATTAGCAAGTCGTTTGACCAATTCCAGGCAGTTACAGACCTGTCAATGGAAGTAAAAGAGGGGTCTATTTTTGGCTTCCTGGGAGCAAACGGCGCAGGAAAAACGACAACGATGCGCATGATTCTCGACATTATTCGCCCTGATACCGGCCGCATCACCTGGAATGGCAAAGATGTACGTGAGGTAGCCCGCCGAAGCTGGGGCTATCTCCCAGAAGAGCGGGGACTCTACCCAAAGATGATGGTAGAGGAGCAATTGCTCTTTCTGGCACAATTGAATGGTTTATCGAAGCAGGCTGCCAGGAAAGAACTGAACGAATGGCTTGAGCGTTTTCAGATTAATGCCAATCGTAAAAAGAAGGTCGAAGAACTCTCGAAGGGTAACCAGCAGAAGGTGCAATTCCTCGCCACAATTATGCACGATCCAGCAATCTTGATTATGGACGAGCCGTTTAGTGGTCTTGATCCGGTTAATGCGAATGTGCTCAAGGAGGCGTTTTTAGAGATGCACCGTCGCGGCAAAACCATCATTTTCTCGACACACCAGTTGGAGCAGGTCGAGGAACTGTGTCAAGATGTCGTGATTATCAACAAAGGTCAGAGCGTCGTACAGGGCAATGTACAGGAGATCAAACGTCAGCACGGGCGCAATATGGTTCGTCTGAAACTCGACAACGATGCAGAGGCCCGCTGGTTAGACACCCTGCAAGGTGTGCATGTCACCAAACGTCGGCAGGATTATATCGAGATGCAAATACAGGCTGTCCTCAATCCCAACCTCATCGTCGAGACCGCACTGCGTCACGGTGGTATCATCAGCCTTTTTGAGCTGGTCGAGCCCTCACTAACCGACATCTTCATTGAACATGTGGGCAAGATCGCGCTGCCAGATGCGCCAGCTGTTGTTTCAGCATAGCGAAAGAGGAACGAAACGATGGCAAAGAATACCATGGTAACGCAAGGAAAAGAAGCTCCAGAACAGCGGAGCACTGTAGTGGCGAGATCGGGTAGTACAGATAATCAGAATACGCCGCGCAATATTGCTCTTATTGTTGGACGCGAGTATAAAAATCGTGTGATGCAACGCAGTTTCATCATCAGTACAATTGTCATGTTAGTGTTGATAGTCGTTGGCGCATGTGTCCCCACCATTATTGGATATTTTGCTTCAACCTCAAATGCACAAACGAAAATGGTGATAGTAAACAGTGCAGGCACTATCGCAGGGTTGAATGGTGATACACTGACCCAGTATATTCAAACAAACCTGAATGGAACAACAACGACTCAAGCTACAGGGGCGAATACGTCAGGACGGAGTACGTCAGGCAAACCTCATTTTGCTATTACTACAGGGACGGCTGATAACATTAGCAGCCTGCAACAAAAGGTAAAGAATGGCAGTCTAAATATCCTTCTGGTGCTTGATCGGGCTACCAATCAGGATTTGCACTTTACCTATTATACGAACTCCAGCAGCACAGACAACTCCAATATGTCTCAAGTGCAGGCCATGACCGGACAACTGAACTTCCTCGATAAATCGTCCCGCCTGGGCTTGACTCCTGCTCAAACAAATAGCCTGTTTGCCCAACCTGGGTTTACAGTCGTTAACATCGGACAAAATCAAGACAATCGTTCGGCGAGTGCCGGGTTAGCGGGATACTTCGTCGCATTCGCTGGTGTTATCCTCATCTTCATGTCGGTGTTTCTCTATGGTATTAGTGTAGCTACGGGAGTGGCGGAAGAGAAAGGAACCCGAATCATGGAGATTCTGGTGAATGCGGCTACTCCATTTCAATTGATGGTCGGGAAAATCCTTGGTATCGGTGCGGCAGGTCTCACACAGATGACGTGCTTCGTTATAGTAGGGATCGGTGCGTTCCTACTGCAAACCCCTTTAAGCGCCGCACTATCAGGCGGCACTAACGGTGGTTTGAGCCTTGATATTGCGAGCATTTCCATTACACTGCTTCTGCTGCTTCTGCTCTACTTTATCCTGGGGTTCCTGCTGTATGCGACTCTCTTCGCGGCATTGGGAGCGTTAGTAAATCGGCAGGACGAGGTCCAGAATGCGGTACAGCCGCTCACGTGGCTGTTCATGATTGGATATATAGCTAGTTTCATTGGCATATCTAATCCCGATGCGACATGGATAAAGGTAATTTCCTTCGTTCCCTTCTGGACGCCCACGACAATGCTCATGCGCATTGGAGCGGGTACAGTGGCTTGGCAGGAAATTGCATTAAGCGTCGTGCTTATGATTATTGCTATCTTTGTCTGCGCATTAATCGCAGCTCGCATCTATCGCTTTGGAATATTGATGTATGGACAAAAGCCAGGTTTAGGGCAACTTGCGAAGTTAGTACGCATGAAATAGAGAGATACCATCTTTTTCAATCAATGCGTTTGTAGAGAGCGATGTATTGCGCCCTTGTGCAGATGATAATTAGCGACGAGGACGCGATACACCAGTTCCTACGGCTACATAGGTGGCAGAGGCATTTGTTGTGGTGGCTGCTGGACTACAACAAGGTGCGAAGCACGGCGCTTCAATGCACTATTACAGAGTAGCGCGTTGATAATGATGGCACCAATCATAAGTGGACCGAGGCAAATGAGACCAAGCCCAAATGTGAGAAGTGTCCCTAAAATCATAATGGGCCAGTAGATGAAAATGCTACAGATGAGCAAGATCACGCCCACGGTCGTCTCACCACCTATAAGCCAACCAACACCGAAGACGCCGAAGAGCGACAACAGAATTTCAACAATAAGCGCGCCATCATTACTCGGGCTATTCACGACTGAAACAGTAATGGGGGCTTGAGGATATATCGAAGCATAGGACGCAGACGTGTAGCCAGGAACCTGCTGTGGTGGAGGCATATAGCCTCCTTGTGGGGGTGCAGGGTTAGGTACTGGGCGATACCCTTGCTGGTAGAGCGGTGGTCCCCCAAAGCTCCTGAAATCGTCCTGTGGCAATGGTATTTGCTGCCCTTGTTGCCCCTGGCCTAAAGGCTGGTTCGTTTGCGCTGTATTGGTAAGCGTTCCACAAACCGGACATTGTGTAGCGTTGTTCGCTATTGCATTTCCGCAGTTATCGCAGAACATAACGATTCTATTCCTCCACCGCGTACCCATTCATCAAGAATTACGTCGTGTATCATGATAGGTCGCTTGTTGCAATTATATCGTGTTGACGATTAATCCACCGTTGCCGCTATGAAACTCAAGCGTTCCAGTCTGAGCCGTTTGCATAACCTGCCAGTGTGATACGTCAGACGCTCCAGGTGATAACGCGGTCGGTAGTGTAAGTACAGATGTTGCTTTACTTTTTCGCAGTTTCGCGCTTAATGACGAAGGTGTAACAACTACGAACGAAGGGTGAGCATGTTGCAACACTTCCGTTAACTCGTTTGGAAACTGCTTCTCCACTTCTCCTACTACTTCTACGATTGTGGCCTGCATAGAGTTGGGAGGAATGGTGGCTAGAAGTCCAGCTAAGGCATATTTGCTTTGTGCAGTCGCGCCCAGTAGTAACATGCGCACTCCTGGTGCTATCAGCCGTACAATAAGACTATTATCACGCACTTCGTCAGACCCTTTATGTAGTTGTGAGGTAGGCCAGAATATCTGTAGTGCAACCTGTGTTCCTACTGTGATAGTTGTTCCCTGAACAGCAAGGACATAGTGAAGATTGCGCTCACTAATAGTCCTTCTCCAAAGGGCATATGCAGTACTTGGGTGAAGCATACCTGCGTCTATGATCTCACCGACCTGGTAACGTGTCACAATATCCTGCAACCCCGCGAGATGATCTGCCCTTGGTGAGGTGAGGAGGAGAACATCGAGGAAGCGTTGCCATGAGGGAAGACGACTATCTAGTTCCTGAGATAACGACGTGGCATCTAATCCACCGTCAATCAGGATTGACCCATAGATTTATCACTTATCATCATTTGGCTATAGAACTCAAGAGTATACTAGGAAAAAATCTAAGAACATACCACATAGTGTACATATTACACCTTAATAGTATGCATATCACACTATTAAGGTGTATGTGTTCATGTTGAATACTTGTTCCATAACACAGACCTAGATTCTAATACTAGTGAGTATAGTAAATAACATACATGCTTAATTTAGAATTTATGCTCCTTTTCCTAATTTAGCGTTATCTCATGCTTTCTATCCAACTTGTTTTATACATAACAATTAAGAAAATTTGTACTAAGTTCGTGTAACAATTCCTATCCACTTTCGTAATTCATAAGAAGAAGCAGAAAACATAGCATAATAGCTATATTCAAACGAGGAAAGGATTAAATAGATGGCTCATGATAAACAACCTCATGTATCGTTTCTCTCCACCAAAGAGCTACAAGCTTTTTTGCAGTCGCCCAAAACGCTTCCACTTCAAGACGCTTTAATTTTAGCCATGAAGCCGCCACAGCAAAAGAAGGGTTTGTTTGGACTCAGTTCCCTTTTTTCTGATGCGCTTCTCAAGCCTCTTACCATGCTGTGGATTGACACGACTAAACAACCTGAAATACGCGACCTTGCGCGTGTTCACGCGACGGATGGTCCAGGAACATCAATTTTTACATGGAGCTATATCAATGAGAAACGCCTTGATTGTTACTTTGTTCTCCATGTCTCCATGCACACTCCCGTTCGCGTCTCGTTTCGCGTTCCCATTTTCTTACGTGAATGGTCAAACCTCATTGATATTGTCTCTCAAACTGGTTCCGTTTCCCTTCTTTCTGGTCCCCCTGTTAATTGGCGTGAGTTAGTCAAGACGTTAAGCCCTATTGAGTTGGAAGCAAGGATACATGAACAATCAGGTGGAGGTATCACGCTCACGTTTGATGAAGACATAAAAAGCGAACTACGTCAACACTTTGAGCAACATATTGAAGCAGTTGTTCGACTTTTAGGACGTGGGTAACTTCTTTTTTTTTACATCATTACCAATACATACGAAATACATAAGGCTATACATACCAGATATGTACGCCCTTCCAGCAGCCTGTAAAGCCATCGTATCACTTTAGTAGAGGGAGTTTTCGCAGCGACTATGATTGCAAAAGGAAGTGGCTATGTACGTGGAAATCGGGATGCAGCACGAGCACGGCTTACATCCCATTTCAAATACATCGAACACCGAAGCCGCGACATTTCTAATGAAAGCCGTGATGATCGGCGTATCTTCACAAAGGATAATGATGTCGTCAATCGCCGTGATGCTGTCAATGATGTGATGAACCATACCAGTACCAGCGTCAACTATCACAAAATTGTGCTTTCCCCAGGCGAGGATGAACCCGTTCAAGACTGGCGCGAGTGGACGCGTGACGTGATGCAGGATTTAGAGGAAGCGCAGGGCAAAGAACTCCACTGGTATGCAGTTCATCACCAGAATACCGAGCATCCTCATGTTCATGTCGTTGTCGCTGGTGCGGGATATAACCAGGAAACAGAACGCGAGGAACCTGTTAAACTCTACACACACGACTACAATACGTTACGCGAGTCAGGCCGTGAACACAGCGACTACCATTTTCACCACCTTCTGGAAGAACAGTTTCAAGAACTCAACACCTTAGACGAGACGATAGACCGTGACGTTGCACTGTCACATGTAGAACGTGACCCTTTTCACCCTTCGTTGGAGGATTTTGACCGATGAACTACCAAACACGCAGACGATTCGCTTGGCTCGTCCTGTTTCTTATCATTCTTTCATCCATTGTGTACGTGAAAATATGGTTTCTTCCCATGCTTGTTCATCCGTTTGCGGTGGAACACTCTATGCCAATCATCAACATTTTTTTGGGAGTGGTATTTGGATTAAGCCTCATTTTGATAGCTTTAGTGTATCCAGGCAAAAAAACAACGATTGCTCACGGTTCCGCCCATTTTGCGACGAGCGAGGAACTCAAAACGTATGGAACACTTGCTATCAACCCACGTAAAGAGCAAAAGATTGTCACGAAAGCCTTGACCGTTGGTCAGCTTCCCCTCTCAAAAATGCATCTTGGCCTCTATCTGAAAAAACTTATTGTGCTCGACGAACGCCGACAAGAATCACATGTCTTTGTGCTGGCTCCAACAGGGATGGGTAAGACATCCTCTATCATTGTCCCTTCTCTACTCCGCGAGTTCGGTAGCCGTAGTTTGTTTATCAATGATACCAAACGCCAACTTGTTGATCTCACACGAGGACATCTCTCTCAATATCATCGCTGTTTGATGTTTGCACCCACCGAGCCGCACAAGAGCCACCATTATAACCCACTGGCACATGTTCATAGTATGGACGATGCAGAAGCCCTTGCCACCTGTTTGATTGACAACACAGGCACGAGCCGCGAATCGTTTTGGGAATCTGCTCCCAAATTACTGGTAGCTTCTACGGTCTTACATCTCTGTGCCGCAGAACCGAACGCCCCCTTTAGCCGCTTGATTGACATTCTGTGTGGCACGAAGCTACAAGACATCGAAGTCATGTTTCGCCGCAGCCCCTCAGCTATTGCGAAGAAGGTCGCAACCGCTTTTTTCGAGAACCTACAAAAGAATGACCGACTAGCAGGGAGCATCATGGTGGAGATGGCGACTCGCTTTTTCCGCTTCCTGAACCCCTCTCTACGAGAAGTGACCAGTTCCAACGACCTCAATTTTACTCGTCTGGTGGATGAACCCACCGCCTTGTTTTTGTCTATTCCAGAAGACGAAGCCGAACGCCTTGAACCACTTTCAGCGTGTTTCATTATGCAAATGATGAGTTCACTGGTACGACGTGCAACGCACAGTCCGAACCAACGATTGCCCCGTGATTTTGCCTTTTATCTGGATGAGTTTTGCAATGCAGGGACCATTCCCAAGTTTACCAAATACATTAGCACCGTTCGCAGTCGTGGGATTGCGTTCATCCTTGCCGTGCAGGACTTTGGACAATTGCGTGAGAAGTATAGCGAAAATGGACGCGAAACCATTCTTGCCAACTGCATGACACAAATTGTCTTTCCTGGATGCGGATTACAGGAGACACGCTACTATAGCGAGAAGCTAGGGAAAACAACCGTCCAGACGTTCAGCCAGAGCGAACGAGGGGATGTTGACTGGCTATCTACATCAGGACGAACGTACACGCAAGGCGAGACACACCGCGACCTGATGACCGCCGATGAATTACGAACAATGCCCGACGAGATGTTACTGGTGTTTATCAGCAAATATCATCCGATGCTCGTACACAATATCCCGTACTATCAAGATGCTGAACTTTTGGCAGCAGTCAATATCCCCTATGCCCCACCCGTATCGCGTGTAACGGTAACACCTGTTCCACCACCACCACCACCCCCTGTTATGGGCTTACCTGTTCCTAAAGCATCAGCAACAAGACCAACACAAACGCCGCCAGCAGCACCACCGAAAAACGAGACTGATGAAGAATTTTTTTCACCTGAATAGAGGGAAAACGAGCGTTGCACTGAAAGGCACAACTGTTGCTTTTTCAGTGCAACCTATCTGGACGCCAACAGAGGAGGCCCCAATATTGACCGCTATAACATACGCTGTTCGTCGCGCAACGGCAGGATACCACGCAAACGTGCGAGTAGTGCAAGGGTAATGAGGCTAGACTTGCTGACGAAGCCACTGTAATGCTACCTGATGAACCTTGTTTCCCCCTAGAAAGCTATAGAAATGACTATTCTCACGCTCTAACACAAGGATTTCTTTCGCTTCCCTATCTGGAAGTTGTACCCACTTCACGGTGTATCCAAGTTCTGACGCGATCATGCTCACCAATGAAAGGCATTGTTGTTCTTTCTCCATGTATCAATACGTCCCTCTTGCTTCCCCGAATGTTTCTTTCCTATCATATACGGTCTGAACCGAAAAAGATAGACCAGAGTGAGGATAACACAAACACAAAAATGCGCTCTTGCTCTTAGCTGATGAATATGTTAAAATTGTTTCGTGTCATCCCAGTTCAAAAGGCGAACGTTGAGCTACCCCCTACTTAGCTCTCTCTCCCCGACAGAAATTTTGTTCTAGGGGAAAACGAAGGGAATTTCGAGCAAAAGGACGGCAATGGCACCCTCACCTTGGCAGGAAACAAGGGATTCTCACAGCGTTGTACTCTTCTTCCTTTGAGAAGCAACCGTATGAGGGTGCCATTTCCAGGCCATTTCTCTCCGAAAAAGGGTAGAACAAAATTTCTGTCGGGGAGAGAGCTACTTAGCTCCGTTCGCCTTTGCCATTCCCCTCGCGTTTCTTTGTTCCCCCAACATCTTTTTCTGCTCACAGCAGTCGCCGAACATTTCAGCGTTGCCATAACGACTCAACGCCGCAACGATAGGACACCGCGCAAGTGTGCGGGTAGTGCCAGAAGGCTGCAAAAAGCTTGGAGGCATTACTTCTATGATCAGAACAAACACGTTATTGAGAGACAGTTGGTCTGTCTCTTTGAGAAGTTGGGCTACCAAATGGAATTGCAGTTGAAGGGCTGAGTCTACAGTATTTTTAGAAGAGTCACATATGTGCTGAAGCGTACCGCCAGCCATAAAAGGGGGGGAAATAGAGAATGAGTGATCTCACCGCACAAGATCGTTTGATACTCTATGAGGTGTATCTAAAGAAGAGTCGATCTAGGAACTGGAAGACACCACCAAACGTCGCTCTCACACAAGTTCTGGAGAGAAGCATGCAGGAGAGAATATTAAGCAAGAAGATACTTGTGGATCATCCACCTACGCGAGAGCATTCGTTCAATTTGGAGGAAACGAATGGAACTAAAAAGCCTTCTGGTCGCACACAGGCGGAAAGTAACGTGCATCAAGGAAGAAGCTCATCCAAGTGGTGCCAGCTCCTTCCGTGACGCAGCCTGTCTACTCCTTAGACGCGCCCCTCGTCGGTGGAGGTCGTCTCTTTGGCCGTATCGGTCGTCTGCTTGGTGGCATCCTTGATCGTGTCACCAGCCTTTTTCGCGGCATCCTTGACCTTGCCAACCACACCTTGGGCCTTGCCCTCTGTCTTGTCAGCCTTGCCTTCGGTTTGCAGGCGGTCATTGCCCGTCAGGTTTCCCAGTCCCTCTTTGAGAGAACCTTTGCCCTCTTTCGCTTTGCCTTCAAGCTCATCTTGGTTCGCCATGCGTGCTCTCCTTTCTCTTGCTGTCTCTAGAGCGAATATGTCTTTCTACGAGCCTCATCAGCTCATTCCATCATCAATGATAGGTAATTTTAGTCTATCACATGGTGCATATCAGCACAAGGTCAAGGCGTGCTCTCCTTACACGTCGAAGCGTCAGTCAGGCAAGTACACGCTCGTACATGTACTCAGTGAGCGGTACACAGGGTATGACATTCTGCTCTTTGTCCTATACGTGCGGTGTCTCTGCTTGCAGGTGTATCTGAAAGACGTTCCCCTACCTTGTCTGCTACCTTTGCTTGTGCCTCCTCGAACGCTTCAGGACGGCTCTCACGCCAATGGATCCAGAGAGCAATAAGAAGGGCCTGTAAGACTCCTGCAAGAGGAGATGCGAAGAGCGCGCCCACAACGCCAAAGAGTTCCGCACCTGCAATCAGGGCTGCAATAGAGACAATGGGATGAAGCCCTACCGCTTTGCCAACGATACGTGGTCCAATGATATCGCCTTCCAGGACATGGACGACGATAAAGTAGATGAGCACACCGAGTGCGATGACCCATCCCTGCGTCAAGGCGACAAGGGTACAGATGAGACCGGAGACGAGCGTTCCCAGAATGGGAATGAATTCTAAGATGAATGCGAGGACTCCGAGTAAGAGCGCATAGGGAACATGAAAGACGGTCAGACCACCACCAACGAGTACCCCGATCAAGACGGACAGGAGGACTTGACCGCGAATGTAGCCACCAACGACTCGCTGGAGGGTATCCAGCAGAAAGTTTGCTTGTGCTGCCTGGGGCATGTTCGTGCGACACCACGTCGTGATACGGGACCCATCAATCAGAAAGTAAATGCTGAGAACTGCAACCACCACCACATCTAACAGAAAATCGAAGAAGCCTGTCAGCAGGGGAACCGCACTTCCTGCGATCCCTTCAGTGCGAGCAATGATCTGGTCCCGAGCAGAGGCGATTTGGCTTTGCGAGATGCCAACCGATTGAAGTGTCTGTTCTAAAGGGTTCAGCTGTCCATTGCTTTTGGGAGTGAGCAAGTACTGCACAAAGGTTGAGAAGGTGCTTATCTGCTGGATTGCTGTGCTCACGACGAAGTAGATCAGCAAGCTCACGACTCCCAGGACAACGATGTACATGATGAGAATGGCAAGGAAACGTGGCATAACGCGTTGCAACAGCTTCACACCGGGCGCAAGGGCGTAGGCGAGCAGAGCCGCAAGAACCAGGAGGAGCAACGTGCGAACGATGAGCCCCCCACAAGGCAAGAGCGACCAATGCAGTCCACGCGAGAATGGCGATGGGGATGTCACGCCACCTGGCCCACTTGGACAACGAAGCTTCTGCGCGTGGGACGAGAAGCGGACGAATAGTTGAAGACATAGGGATGAGTTCCTTTCAAGGGATGGTACTCGTTCTACTCAGAAAAGCATGATACTCTAAAGAACGTGTTGATTCCCTTTGTGTTCTTGTATGAGTGTATGAGACAGAAGATGAGACGATACAGGTTCAAACAAAGTCACAGCAGCGTGAAAGTGAGGATGTCAATGTGAGCATGAAATGGCTCTTACTGAGAGGTATAGTTCATCCTGTCTCCCTTCCTTTCCGTGAGTGCGCAGATGCTCCGACAGGACGTTGAAGCACCCGCCATCGCGTATGGTATGTGTTGTACAAACGTGTGGCGAGGCCACTGCTTTGAAGCACTCTCCCTCAAAAGCTCGTGTCTTTGCTGGGACAGAATAGGCTACCGCCTGTGTCGAAGGAACGCGACACCCTATGATGAGGAAGTTATCTTCATATGAAACCCTTTCCTTGTCCAAACGTATATGCAGTAGATGTGCGATTCGTGAATGCATCCCTCATTCTTTCACAAAGGGTGTATGCATGCGTTTGCACTCTCCTTCCAATGACAATGTGGAACAACGTGCAAAAGAGAAAAGGAGTCTTTTATGGCTGAAATGCGAACCGGACAAACAACCCCTTCTGTGACCCCGGGAGGTCAAGACACACAGCGTGGACTCACGCCCGCAAGTTCAGCAGGACGTGTCATCACTTCTGAGGTGACACAAGGCAGGACGACGATTGCCGATAGCGTCGTCGCCAAGATTGTTGGCATTGCTGCTCGTGAGGTTGATGGCGTGCAAGATTTAGTGACCAGTGGAGCCGGGGCTGCCATTGGCGGCCTTGCCAGCCGTGTCACGGGCGGCGATCAACGTGCGCAAGGGGTGAGCGTTGAAGTGGGAGAACGCGAGGCGGCGGTAGACCTCAATATGGTGGTGATCTACGGGGTCAGCATTCCCCAGGTCGCTGATGCCGTTCGACGCAACATCATTAATCGCGTCGGGGCGATGACGGGTTTGGTCGTGAAGGAAGTCAACATTGCCGTGACCGATCTGTACTTTCCACAGGACCAGGCTGCTCAGCAACAGCAGCAGCAACCTCGCGTGCAGTAGAGCCAAAGGGAAGCGATGCAGTTCTGCATGGAGGTATTTTTCGCCGCTTCCCTCATCGGCTTGTCTATGAATAGAGGCGGTGTTCACTTGGAGGGTCCGTCGTCAGGATGACACACATGTACCCTCCCGAGAGCATTCATGCCGTATGGAAGGTCGTCTGAGATCCTCGTCGTAAGAGGGTGCTCACACCAAAGGAGGAAAGATGCTTCACCCTGACCCCGACTCTGGAGCAGTGAAAGCTCAAGCACTACCACCCCTCGTGGTTCCCATGCCAAGCGATCTTGAGCTTGCCAAGAGCATTGCTGCTGCCATTTGCAAGGTGCCTGCTGTGTTGGGTATGGGTCCAGGAAGGTTTGCCCAGGCTGCGACCTATGGTCCAGGAGAACGCGTCATGGGAGTGGTCTTGCGCCATCCTGCACCTACCGCACTTGCTATTGAGGCCCATGTTGTCCTTGATGAGAGGATGCTTGTACAAACGCTCTCGAGTGTTTCCCCCTCTGATGGCTTCTCTGGCTCAGAACACACGCCAATCGTGGTGCGTGTGGCCGACCGCATCCGAGCCGTGGTGTTTCAAACCGTCCATCGGTTTGGTGGACCAGGACCCATAACGGTCGATGTAGTGGTTGACGATCTTGGGTGAAGCTTCCATCAGAGGTGATAGGAGGTTTGTATTCGCCTCTGCTCTCGTGGACAGAGGTGGGAGAGTAAACGTGTTGCAAAGGAAAGAGCAGAATGAATGTTTTTAATCGTATCGTGATGCTCCTCTTGAGTTTGGCTGCACTCGCTTTTGGTATTATCGTGTTATTGCTTGTAGGTGGGATTATTGCCCCTCTGCAGGTCAGCCCAAGCGGAGTCTTGTTGAACCAGTGGCGTTTCTTTACACGGCTCAACACGGCAGATGCGAATACAGCCGTGTTGGTGGTTGCGATCATAGGCGTCGTCGGGTTGATCGTCCTCATCCTGGAACTGCTTCCAGGACCGCGTGAGCCTGCTCAGTTTGTCGTCAAGCAGGATAGCCTGGGGACGGTGACGGTCGCACGAACCAGCGTACGGGACCTAGTGCAATATGAAGCATCAGCTATGTCAGAAGTGCTAGAGACACGCCAACAGGTCGATGAAGGACGGAAAGGTCTACGCGTCCATGTTCGCTCATCTCTCTCTCCAGAGGCGGATGCTCCCAAAGTGGGACAGATGCTGCAAGAGAGGATCCAACAGTCGATCCAGCGTCATATCGGATTACCCGTCGCGGAGGTGCAGGTGGCAACTCAAATCGAACCATTAGAGCACCATGCACGAAGGCGCGTGCGCTAAGCAAAGGAGGAAGATACACATATGTCAGCAAGAGTGATTGGTATAGTCGTTGGCTTAGTGTTAGGCATCGTCTGGATGTCGCTCGGTTTCGGAGCCGCCGTTCTCACAGGCATCCTTGCCTTGATTGGGTGGTTCATTGGCGGTGTGGTTGAGGGAAGAGTCAATGTGGTCGACGTGTGGAATGACCTGCAAGGACGCCGCCGAGGAATAATGTAGCCTCTCTTTCCACGCGGCAGAAGCCCGCTCGCTGAAAGAGCGAGCGGGCTTCTGCCGCGTGGAGCATCATTGCTTTCCTGGCGACAGGAGGCACGCACCTGCTCCACCAGATGGTTCAGAAACACAGGGACAAGAGTATCCCCGCTCGACTCACTGCTCCGCTTCTTTTCTCTTGTGATGTAGGGGATCTTCATAACGAGAGGGGTCCCGATGCAGTTCCTCGACCAACGCAAGAAGCCTCGTCACGTTCTGCTGCATCGGTGCTGTGACCTCCGAGTGTGCCTGCATATGGTGCGCTGCCTGATG
>JAABUQ010003599.1_pt1 | contig 28102 bp, 22 predicted proteins | sample 5560001 | NCBI WGS metagenome assembly JAABUQ01 (sample SAMN10711888, study PRJNA513371) | rock metagenome | isolation source: Antarctica rocks | place: Antarctica: Victoria Land, Finger Mt nord | collected 2015-12-18 | reverse complement strand
CCCTGCGCCTTGACATCCCCCCATGTGCCTGGTAGACTCGTTGCATGACCCCCCGCTTTACTCCCCCCGAGATCGCCGCCCGTTTGCGCGGGCGGCTGATCGTGTCCTGCCAAGCCCTGCCGCATGAGCCGCTGTTCGGGGCAGACACCATGGCCCGCATGGCAGCGGCGGCCCAGGAAGGCGGCGCGGCGGGCCTGCGCGCCAACGGCTCCGCAGACATCGCCGCTATCCGCGCCGCGAGCGACCTGCCGCTGATCGGACTGTCCAAAGTGGACGTGGCCGGGTATGACGTTTACATCACCCCGACGCTGGCCGACGCCCTGGCCGTGTCCCAAGCCGGGGCCGACGTCATCGCCCTCGACGCCACGGACCGCCCGCACCCCGAGGGCACGACGGCGGAGTTCGTGCGCCGGGTCCGCGCCGCGACCGACAAGCCCGTCCTCGCCGACGTCGCCACCTATGCCGAGGGGCTGGCGGCGCAGGAGGCGGGCGCGGATTTCGTTTCGACCACGATGTCCGGTTATGCCCCAAACAGCCCGCAGTCCGAGGAACCCGACTTGGAGTTGGTCCGGCGGCTCGCCTCGGTGCTGACGGTTCCCCTGATCGCTGAAGGCCGCATCGCTACGCCCGAGCAGGCGCGGGCCGCGCTGGACGCTGGGGCGTGGGCCGTTGTGGTCGGCGGGGCCATCACGCGGCCCCAGCAGATCACGGCCCGCTTCGCGGGCGCTCTCCAGCGATGAGCCTCTTTCTGGGCATCGACATCGGCGGCACCAAGATCGCGGGCGGCCTGGTCACAGACGGGGGGCGCGTTTTGCGCGCGGCCCGTGTGCCGACGCCGCTGACGGGCTGCGCGTCTATCCTCGATGCCGCGCTGAGTCTGGCGCGGGGGCTGTGCGCCGCTTCCCCGGAGACCGTTCAATCCGTCGGCATCGGCACGGGTGGGCAAGTAGACGCCGTCCGGGGCGTCGCCGTGTCGGCCACCGACCTGCTGCCCGGCTGGGCCGGGACCGACGTCCGCGCGGCGCTCGCCGATGGGCTGGGTTTGCCCTGCTCAGTGGACAACGACGTCAACGCCCTGGCACTCGGTGAGGCGCGCTTCGGGGCCGGGCGCGGCCTGGCGACGGTCGTGTATCTCGCCCTGGGAACGGGTGTCGGCGGCGCGCTGCTGCTGGACGGGCGCGTCCACCACGGGGCGCACTGGAGCGGCGGCGAGTTCGGGCACCTGCTGCTGACAACAGACCCGGACGCGCCGCGCAAGACACTGGAAGACCGGGCGAGCGGCCCCGCTTTGGTACGCACCTTCCGCGAGATGACCGCCTCGAAGGCGGACATAACGGCCGAATCCATCGCCGCTGAGGCCGCGCTCGACGCCGACGGCCCCGCCGCCCGCGCCGTCCGCCGCACCGGCGAATGCCTGGGCTTCGGCCTGGCGAGCCTTGCCAACGCGCTCGACCCCGATTTGATCGTCATTGGCGGCGGCCTGGCCGCCCTGGGCGACGCCCTGCTGGACCCGGCCCGGCGCATCCTGAAACAGTACGCGCTGCTCGGACCCGCTCAGTGCCCCGTCGTTACTGCCGCGCTCGGGGCGGATGCTGCCCTCGTCGGCGCGGCGTGTCTGGCGATGCCCCCGTCTTGACCGACCGCCCCCCAGGAACTGCCCATGCCTAACCTCACCGTCGCCCTGCTGCCGCTCGACGAGCGGCCCGTCAACACGCGCTACCCGCAGATGCTCGGGGCCATCGGCGGTGTGGATGTCCTGCTGCCGCCGCCCGCGATGCGCGGCGTGGGGCGCGTGCCCGCCGACCTAGCCGCCGTCGCCGCCTGGCTGCGCGCAGCCACCGGGTGGGCCGACGCCGCTATCGTTTCGTGCGACTTTCTGGGCTTCGGCAACCTCATCAATGCCCGCATCTCGGGCGACAGCGCCGCCGACGTGCTGGCTCGTCTGCGGCTGCTGGCCGAGATCAACCCCGCCTGCCCCGTCCACGCCTTTTCGCTGATCACCCGCGTCGCCAACGCCGACGACGCCGTAGAAGAACCCGAGTACTGGGCGACCTGGGGGACTCGGTTCTCCCAGTACGCCCGGCTGACCCATCAGGCCGAGCGCGGGGTGCTGGAAGACGCCGAAACTCTGGTGCGGCTGGATGCCACGCTGCCGCCCGACCTGAAAGCCGACTGGCTGACGCGCCGCCTGCGAAACCACACGGTCAATTTGGGCCTGCTGGACATGGCCGCGCGCGGGCAGGTGACGGCCCTGCGGCTGACCTCAGACGACACCAGCCCTTTCGGCTTCCCCACGCGGGAGCGGGACTGGCTGCGCGGCTGGGCCGGGCTGCTCGGGCCGGCCCTTGCGGGCCGCGTCCTGATGCACCCCGGCGCGGACGAGGTCGGCTCGGCCCTGCTCGCCAGGCTCTTGACGGAGCGGGCCGGCCATGCCCCGCGCGTCGGCATCGTCTACAGCACACCCGAAGATGCCGCCCTGGTCGCCCCCTACGAGGACCGGCCCGTGCGCGAGACCGTGGAAGGCCAGATCGCGGCCTGCGGCGGGATAGCCATTGATGATTTAGGGGCCTGCGACTTCGTGCTGGGCGTCGCCACGCCCTCGCCGCGCCGCACCGACTACCGGCCCGAGTATTTAGTCGAGGATAGGCTCACGCGGACATCAGACTATGAAGCGTTCCTAGCGCATCTCGGCAGCTTGCAGACGCGCGGCGTCCCTGTCGCGCTGGCCGATGTCGCCTACCCGAATGGGGCCGACCCGCTGATGGCTGCCTTGCTGCTGGCTCCCGACTTGCCGCTTGCACCGGGACGTCTGGCGGCTTACGGGGCGTGGAACACGGTGGGCAACACGCTGGGCGTGGTCGTCGCGCAGGCCGTGTGCGCGGGGCTTGTCGGGGACGGCGCGGCGCGGGCGTCGGCACAGAACATCTTCTTGACCCACCGATTCTTAGAAGACTGGGGCTACCAAACCGTCGTCCGGCGCGAGGCACGGGCCGAGGCAGGGCGCTTGTGGGGCCGACCCGAGCCTGACCCGGACAGTTCCAATGAACTTGCCACCCTCTGCGCCTTCATCGAAGCGCGCTTGGGGGAGCATCTGGCCGCGCTCCAGGCGCGCGGCGTCGGCGAAGGCCTGGCGCTGACCCCCGGCAGCGTCCGCCTGCCCTGGCGGCGGACGTTCGAGGTGGACTTCTCGTTGGAAGTGGGTTAGGGGGGAGGCCCGGCACTGGAAGTGCCGGTCTACCCGGAGGAAGTCCCTCCGGGACTGAAGATCTCTCAGCCCCGGAGGGGCTTTTCTTGTATTTGAGTAGCCCGGCACTTCCAGTGCCGGGTGCCCCGCGCCGGGCCTCACACTGCACCTCTCCCAACGCCCAGGTTGGGTATACTCCCCCTATGCAAACCCTGACACAAGCACAGACCCCGCGCACCCCGACGCAGGAGAACCGCGGGCAGGAAAATGACCTCTCGCTGCGCGTCCGTGCGCTCGACCCGACGCTGGACTTGGAGGCCGAGATCACGCGCCTGAAGCGCGAGATGAACGCCGTCATCCTCGCCCACTACTACCAGGACGCGGACATCCAGGACCTGGCCGACCATGTGGGCGACAGCCTGGCCCTGGCCCAGGCCGCCGCCGCTACCGACGCCGACGTGATCGTCTTCTGCGGCGTTCACTTCATGGCCGAAACCGCCAAGATACTGAGCCCGAACAAGCTGGTATTGTTGCCCGACCTGGACGCCGGCTGCTCGCTGGCCGACCGCTGCCCCGCCGACGAGTACGGCGAGTGGCTGAAGCAGTACCCCGGCCACACGGTCATCAACTACATCAACTCCTCTGCGGCGGTGAAGGCCCTGTCGGACATCATCGTGACGTCGTCGAACGCCGCCGCCATCGTCGCCCAGCTCCCGCCCGAGACGCCCATCGTCTTCGGCCCCGACCGGCATCTGGGCCGCTGGGTGGAAAAGCAGACCGGGCGCGAGATGGTGCTGTGGCCCGGCTTCTGCATCGTCCACGAGCAGTTCAGCGCCCGCAAGCTCGCCGGCCTGCGCGCCCAATACCCGCAGGCATCCTTAATCGCCCACCCCGAGTGCGAGGAGGCCGTGCTGGACCAGGCGGACTTCATCGGCTCGACGCTGGCGCTCTTGAAGTACGTCGGGACACACCCCGAGCAGACGCAGTTCATCGTCGCCACCGAGGTCGGTATCCTGCACCAGATGCGGCAAAGCCGGCCCGACGCCGAGTTTCTGTGCTCGCCGCCGAACTCCGGCTGCGACTGCGCGAGCTGCCCCTACATGCGGCTGAACACCCTGGAAAAGCTGTACCTCGCCATGCGCGACCGCCGCCCCGAGATCACGGTGGACGAAAGCACCCGCGTCCGCGCCCTCAAGCCCGTGCAGCGGATGCTGGACATGAGCAAGGGCTTGTCGCAAGTCCAGCAGAAGGGCGACTAAAAGGCATTTGACATGAAGCGCGACGAAGCCCTCACCATCCTCGCGGCCCATCGGGAAGAACTGGCCGCCTTCGGCCTGCGCCGTCTCGCCGTGTTCGGCTCGGTCGCCCGCGACGAGGCCGGGCCGGACAGCGACGTGGACGTGCTGGTGGAGTTCGAGGGCGAGCCTACCTTCAAGCGGTATGCGACTCTTTATGACCGATTGGAGGAGATGCTGCCTTGCCCCGTAGACCTTGTGACAGCAGACGCGGCGCGCCCGTCCATGCGCGAAGGCGTGGAAGAGGATGCCAATGAGGTCCAGGACTATCGTTCGTCACTTGATGTGCGAGATGAGTACGATTCTAAGGAGGAAGGCGCGACACATACGTGGAACGACACAAGCAAAAAGAGTAAGTCCAGAATCTGGACACACCATTAAGCTTTTATGCTGTATTAGACATGGGACGGTTATTTAACCACAAGCAAAAGCAAGCACTATACTGGATAGCTGGCGGTATCTGTGAGGGCTGTGGGGAGCCATTGCCCGCGCACTGGCACGCTGACCATATTCAGCCTCACGCCACCGGCGGACCAACAGATGTTGTCAACGGTCAAGCTTTGTGCCCGACGTGTAATTTGAAGAAAGGCGCAGGAGCAATGTTCAATCACTGGCCCCCCAAACTCGCTTTACGGCGCTGGCAGCAAGAGTTTCTTAACAAGTACAACGCTCTGGACAAACCGGATTTTCTGTTGGTTGCCACTCCTGGCGGGGGCAAAACAACGGCTGCACTTCGAGTAACGCATGATTTGCTCCGTTCAGGGATTGTACAAAGGCTTGTTGTCGTCTGCCCTTCTGACCATCTGCGGACGCAGTGGCTTTATGAGGCAGCGAAGGTAGGCATTCAGCTAGACAAGAAGACAATTGGCTACACTGGCGCGATTGCACAAACAACAGATTATGTAGGGCTAGTGACTACCTATGCCGAAGTGCTGTTCAACATTGAGCCACTACGCGCTTATACGAGCAGGCACAAAACTTTAGTCATTTTTGATGAAGTTCACCATTGCGGCGAACATGAAAATCTTCAGTGGGGGGTAGCGATTAACAAGTCGTTCGATCTTGCCGTGCGTCGCCTACTCCTTTCGGGCACTCCATTCCGCACCGACAACAACAGAATCCCGTTTGTTGAGTATGAGCCTGATCCAGCAAAGCCAGGCTTCTCTCACTCGAAAGCTGATCACACTTATGGCTACGGTGACGCCCTAAAAGACGGTGAGGTTGTTCGGCATATCATTTTCTCTGGTTGGGATGGGGAGTTTGCGTGGAACGACAGTTTTTGGGGTGAAGAACGCAAAGCGAGTTTCCAAAGCTTGCTAAACAGAGTCGACTCGAACCGCCGCTTGAAAACAGCCATCAATCCAGATGAAATGTTTATGCGTAAGATGCTCGTCTCTGCATGCGAAAAACTAGATGAAGTGCGCCGAGACGGCCATACAAACGCGGGGGGGCTTGTCGTCGCAGAGAGTCAGGATGCCGCAAAGAGTTTAGCAAAAATACTGGAAGAGGTCAACGGCGAAAAGCCCGTGTTGGCTGTTTCAGATATGGGCGACGCTGCCTCCGGGGAGATCAAGAAATTCCATGACGGAACACAGAAATGGATCGTTGCCGTCAAGATGGTTTCCGAGGGTGTAGACATCAAGCGATTGCGCGTAGGTGTATACGCTACCAATGTCAAGACTGACACGTTCTTTCGACAAGTCATCGGGCGTGTTATCCGCTGGGACAATCGGTGGGCTGACCTATACGACCAAACAGCTTACTTCTATATCCCCGAAGACCCGACATTGCTGCGGCTAGCGAAAGCTATCAAAGAGGAGCTTGATCATTACATCGAAGAGCGGGAGGAGGCGGACAAAAAGGATAAGTCTACCGACGCGGGTGTATCGCCTCCCATGCAGACGATGATGAGTGGTGAGTACGAGATATTGTACTCAGAAGGTGACGAAAAGCACCACCACACAAGCGGCGAAACTTTCCCGATAGACGAAGTGGAAGCGGCGAAGCAGCGATTTTCAAGCATCCCTGGATTTGAAAAAATGCCAGGTGCGGCTCTTGCTTTGGCTTTGCGCGAACTTGGCATAACCGGCCAAACACAGACCGTGTTGGACTCTGATCCCGAAGTGGTCATGCCTCCGCCTGCATTCGCGCAAAAGAAGACGCTGCAACAGACAGTTCATAAAAAGCTCGGGCGCTTAGTATTCCTCTGCCGGGAAAAAGGTATATCTTTGCCTTATGGTGTTAATCCTCATCAGGCTATAAATAATGCTTGGGGACGTGCTAGGAGATACAGCAACGAGTCCACAAACAGCGAACTAGAGGACAAGCTGAACTGGTTAGAAGACTTAATTGCGCGTGTTATCAAGGGCGACAAAAGCGTAGTCTCGGTGTTCCACTAATGGATGATAGTCAACATCTCCATCGCAACGGGGTGAAGGTGGATACGCTGTACCGGGCGGTACGGGACAGTCAAGCAGCAGAACTTGTCCCGCAACTTGTTTGTCAAATTTTGGCCGAGGGGATGTGGCACGAACACATCTACGAGCAAACAGGTGAAACATTCCGGTTTGATGTTTTCCAAGATTTTGTTGAAACCCACCCGCCAGATGGGTTGGGGACCAAAGTGGAGAACTTATTCAAGCTCTGTCTTGACGATGATAAGGCAACAGAATTGTTAGACCGAGTGTTAGAAAGCACTGACCAAACAAAAAGCGGTGACGACCCTGTGATCAAGCGGCCTGCCATTAGCACCGCGCGCCAAGCCGGTCTGCGCCGTCTGCGCCGGTACGCGGAGCAAAATGAAGCGATTGCTTCTTTGCGGCAGAGCGTCCTTGATGGGAAGATGAGCGTCAACGCAGCTTTAGTTGCAGCAGGTTTGCGGAAGCCGCGCATCACTATCCCTAGAGATTTGACTAGAGCTACAGAAGCATTAAAACGAATATATAACTCTGATGAGTTAAGGCAGTTAGCCAAATCTATAAATGACATGGGTGTAGAGGCGTCAGATTAAGGTCGAGAGAGCTTATACAGCCAGCCCTCTCATGTTTCGACGCGCCCACCGCCAAGTGTCTCGCCATTGTTGTTCACTCAACCAAGCCTGTTTATGACACCCCCTGAACCACTCCTCGGCGAAGCCATTGAAACGCCCGTGACGACACTGCTCAAGCCCCTGCTGGGCGCGCATATGCCGACGGCGGGCGGGCCGCACAACGCGATTTTAGACGGCAAGGCCATTGGGTGCCGGTCGGTGCAGGTGTTCACGGCCTCGCCACGGCAGTGGCGCGCACCGGCGATCACGCCCGAAGTGGCGGAGAAGTTCAGGGCGGCGGTGGCCGAGGCGGGCATCACCAAGACGGTGGCGCACGACTCGTATCTGATCAACCTGGCCGCCGCGCCGGGGGGCGAGACGCTGGCGAAGTCGCGGGCGGCGTTCCGGGCGGAGGTCGAGCGGGCGGAGGCACTGGGGATTGACTTCTTGGTTTCGCACCCTGGCGCGCACCTCGGAGCCGGGGCGGACGTGGGCATCGCGAGGCTGATCGAAAGCCTGGACTTCATCCACGCCGAGACGGCGGGGGCACGGGTGCGGGTTGCCATCGAGACCACGGCGGGACAGGGGACTTACCTAGGGGGCCGCTTCGAGGAGATCGCGCGGATAGTCAACGGCGTCAAAGACCCCGCCCGGCTGGTCGTCTGCCTGGATACGTGCCACGTCTTCGTTGCCGGCTACGACATCCGCACTCGGGAGACATATAACGCTACGATGGCGGAGTTCGACCGCGTGGTCGGGCTTTCGCGCCTTCAAGTCGTCCATGCCAACGACTCGCAGAAGGGCTTGGGCAGCCACGCGGACCGGCACGCCCACATCGGCGAGGGTGAAATCGGGCTAGAGGCGTTCCGATTGCTGGTCAACGACACGCGCCTGGCCGACCTGCCGGTCATCGTCGAAACGCCCGACAGCGAGACCATGCACGCGGTCAATGTCAAGCGCCTGCAAGACCTCGTTGCCGGGTAAAGGCAGGAATACGCCGGGCGAAGGCGTATAGGAGGCCGTGCCTGAAGAAAACGCGCCTCAGATGGAAGAGTCCCCAGCCCTGACCCCACCCGGCCTGTCCCGGCTGCAAATCCGCCAGGCGCTGCGCCTGTGGACCGTCGAGGGGTGCATCGCCTCCGCCAACGGGGCGCTGACGACCGGCGCGTTCCAGACCGGCTTCGCGCTTTTCCTGGGGTGCAGCGCCTTCTGGATCGGCGCACTGGGCGGTATCCCGGCCTTCGCCGGCTTGGTCCAGCTCGTCTCGTCGTTCCTGGCCCAGCGCTACGGGCGGCGCAAGCCACTCGCGCTCTGGTCCGCCTTCGCCGGCCGCCTGATCTGGGTGCCGACGCTGCTCATCCCCTTCCTGCTGCCGCGCCCGCTCTGGGTCGGCGCGTTCCTCGCCCTGATGCTGCTGTCGGCATTGTGTGCCAACGTCTCCGCGCCCCTGTGGACGGCTTGGATCACTGATCTGGTGCCGGAAGACAACCGGGGCCGCTACTTCGGGCGGCGCAACATGTACGCCGGCTGGGTCGGCATGGTCATCCCCATCGCGGGCGGCTTCTTCCTAGACGCCGCCACGCGCAACGCCCGCTGGGGCCAGCCGCCGGCCTTCGCCGCGATCTTCGGGACGGCGGCGGCCTTCGCGTGTGTCTCGCTCGGGCTGGGCGAACGCAGTCCGGACGTGCCCCGGCCCGCGCGGGCCGAGGGTGAGCCGGTCGAGGGTGCGCTGGCCTATTACCGAGGGCCGTTCGCGGACCCGAACTTCCGCCGCCTGCTGCTCTACTGCGTGGTTATGGTGGTCGCGCAGGGTGTGGCCGGGCCGTTCTTCACGGTCTACCAGCTCCAATACCTGAAGCTGAATTACACGGCCTTCCAGCTCCTGGGTGCCGTGTCCACGCTGGCGTCGCTCGGCTCGATGCCGCTGTGGGGGTATCTGGCGGACAAGTACGGCAACAAGCCGGTCCTGATGATCTGCTGCGGGCTGGTGCTGGTGCCGCCCCTGATGTGGAACCTCGCCGCACCGGACGGCATCAGCGGCCTGTGGGGGTACGGTCCGGCCCACCACCTGCGCGTGTCGCTGACGAAGCTCGACATCATCGCCCTGAACGCCCTGGCCGGCCTGGGCTGGGCGGGCGTCGGGTTGACGCAGTTCAACCTGGTGATTGGGTCCGCCCCCTCGGAGAAGCGCACGGTCTATGTCAGCGCCATCGCCGCCGTGTCGGGCCTGGCCGGCGGCCTGGCCCCGGTCGCGGGCGGCGCACTCATGGTCGGCCTAGCCCACGCCCACTTCCCCGCGCACGGGCTGGTGCGGATGAACTACCACGTCGTGTTCGTGCTGTCCGCCGCCCTGCGCGGGGTCGCCCTGCTGCTGGTCGAGCCTATCGAAGAGGCCGGCAGCCGCCGGGCGGGGTACGTGCTGCGCCAGCTCAAGGCGTCCAAGCCCGTCGGGTCGTTCACCAACATCCAGAAGCTGTCGCGGGCGGGCAGCGCGCAGGAGCGGACGCGGGCGGCGGGGGAGCTGGGGCGGCTGAAAACGCCGCTGGCCGTCGAGGAGCTGGTCCGCGCCCTGGACGACGTCTCGCTGTCGGTCCGTGAGGGGTCTGCGGCCGCCCTGGGCGAGATCCGTGACCCGCGCGCGACGGCCCCCTTGGTCCGCAAGCTGACCGACCCGGCTTCGGGCATCGAGGGCGCGGCGGCGACCGCCCTGGGCAAGATCGGCGACCGCGCGGCCCTGCCCGCCCTGGCCGCGGCGGCACAGCTCGGCCCGCCCGCGCGCCGGCTCGCCGCCCTGGAGGCGCTGGGCCGGCTGGCCGACCCGCGCGCTGTGGCCGTGCTGACCGACCTCCTGCCCGGCCCCGATGCCGCCGTCCGCACCGCCGCCGTCCGCGCCCTGGCCGAGCGCGAGGACCCCGCCAGCCTGCCCGCCCTGATCGCGCAGCTCGAAGCCGAGAGAGAACCCGCGGGCGTGGCCGTCCTCGCCGACGCCCTGGGCCGGCTGGCCGCCCCGTCCGCCGCCCCCCCCCTGCTGGCCGCCCTGGGCCGGGCCGGGTCGCCGACCGTCCGGCGCGAGATTCTCAACGCGCTGGGCAGCATCGGCGGCGGGCGCGATGCGTTCTACCCGTACCTGGCCCTGGACTCGTATGCGCGGGATGAGACGGCCGGCAAGATACTCCTGAACCTCCAGCGCCGTTTCCGGGCGAAGGCCGCCCAGTCAAAAGACTCGAACGCCGCGCGCGTCTCGGTCCTGGCGAAACGCGCGCTGGCGGCCTACACGCTGGGCGACGGGGCCGCCTGCCTGCACCGCCTGGCCCGGCTTGCGCGTCTGTTTCCGCCCGCCTCCTGCCCGCCCGCGCGCGGCATCCTGCTCGCCCTCGCCGACCGCGCCGGGGATGAATTCACGCCTGAAGAAGTGCTGCTCGCAGTCTTCCTGACGCGCTGCGTGGTCGAGGGGTGAGGCGTCGCCAATCTGCCGGAACTGTGGGGCCGCGCGATGGGTCGCAGGGGGGCCGCGACTTGGGGCTGCAGGCTGTAAAGGTCAATGCCGTATTATCAGTCGCTCCATCGGGTAAACCCCTCGCGGCGGGTGCGACGAAAGCACGGTGATATCGTCGCCGTTCCTCACCCGGAAAGTCTCTCTGACTTTGGCGCTGGTTGCATCGAGCCGAAACGTGACTGCTCTATTAGGAAAGAGGCGAATGACGTAAACTTCTTTCAGTCTTGCCTGCGGATCAAAACCTCCCGCCTCCACCACGGCGGTTGCCAAAGAGATAGGAGCGCCGAGTGGCAGGGAATACACGGCGGGGTGACGTATGCCTGGTCCGGTGATCTTGTAAGAAGGCTGAGGCACGGATGTAAATGGGGCGGCTTTGCCCGACGAAGTGACAGTTTGCGCCTCTGCTGACCCAACCAGCGACAAAGGTGCCAACGTCAGGAACAGGGTGACGGCTTTCATGCTCTTCTCCTTTCATGCTCTTCTCCTTGATTCTACACCGAATAACTCGCTGTAAGAAGTTCAGCGCAGGGGGTCGAAGAGGGCGACGGTGATGCTGCGGGGGGTGCCGATGGTGGATTGGACCAGCAGGACGTGGCTGTGCGCGCCGGGCTGGGGGAGGAGCAGGCGGCGCGCACCGTCCAGCCCCACGCGGGACAGGCGGTGGCCGTCGATTGCCAGCACCTCGTCGAACGCGCTCAGGCCCGCGCGCAGGGCCGGCGCGCGCGGCTGGATCTGGGCGACCACGACGCGGGAGCGGCCGAGCGGGTCGCGGGCCGCCATCAGAGTCAGGCCGGTCGTCCACGTGTTGAAGGCCGCACGGACGCCACTCGTGGGGGCGAAGAAGACGCGGCCGTGAGGGTAGTCGAAGGTCACGACGAAGCGGGACAGCAGCCGTGAGCCGAGCGCCCCGGCGATCACCAGGGACGCCCCGCCCTTGGGGTCCAGGGAGAAGTCGGTCGGGACCTGCTTCAGGATCAGGCCGGCCACGGTGAACGACCCGATCTTGGTCACGCGCGACGAGGACTCCCCGCCGATGCCGCCGCCGGTCGTCAGCGCGCCGCGCGGGTACTTTTTGTCCAGGCCGGACGACGCGGCGAAGGGGCTGTAAAGCCGCAGGGCCGCCTCGTCACCCGTATCCAGCAGGAAGCGCGCGGGCGGCAGGGCGTCGATGCTTGCCTCGACCGAGGGGATGTCGTTGTCCAGCTCCAGCGGCAGGGCCGCCCCGTCCGTGCGCGCAGGCCGAAAGGCGTCCGGCGCGGTGAACGTCAGCGTCCGGCGCGGGTAGTCCACGCGGACGACGAAGTGAGCGAGCAGGTCATAGCCGACGAAGCCGTCCACGGGGCGATTGAAGAACGCACTGAGCGTGTCGGGCAGGTCGATAGCGATGGCGGCGGCATCGGTGATCATGACGGCACCGGGCACCTCGAACTTGTGGACTAAAATCGGGTGCAGGTCAGTCGAGCCGCCGTAGCCGCGCGCCTCCAAAAAGCCGCTGCTCTTCAGCCCCAGCCGCGTGGCCGTGGACTGGGACAGGGCGATGCCGCTGGCCCCGCTGTCCAGAAAAACGCGCGCGGGCTGGCCGTTCAGCCGCACGCCGAGGGCGATCTGGCCTCCATCCAGCTCGAACGGCACGGTCGCGCTCGTCTGTCCGGGTCGGGAGAAGCCGAACTTCCTGCCGCCCGCGGGCGGCAGGAACAGACCGGGGGGCAGGGCGACGTTGTTCTCGACGCGCGTGACGACCCCGACGATGTCGTAGCGGGCCGTGCCGTTGGTGGTCGACGTGGTGAACGGGAAGCGCGCGCCGTCCACGGTGCGGTAGTCGCCGTACCGGGTCGTGACCTGGATGTCGTCGTCCAGGTGCTGCTCTTTGACGATCAGGAACGTGTGCGGGTCGAAGAACAAGGTGCTCCGTTTGCCGCCCTCGGGCAGGGCGTCCACGACGTAGTTCCCCGTCCCCGGCTCCGCCGTCGGCTTCAGTGTCAGCGTCCCCTTGATGCGGCCCGGCAGGACGTAGGAGTTGGTGTCAAAGAAGAGCTGGACGCGCAGGTCTTTGAGTTCCTCGTCGGCCAGCGGGCGGACGTTGCCGTTGGTGTCGGACTGCCAGGCGGCCTTGCCGTCGTAGCCCTGCGTGATGTCCAGGATGCCGAGCTTGTCCTCCTCGAATTCTTTGTCCGGCGCGGCGTAGATGGTCGTGATCGTCCCGTGGATGCCGCCGGTCGTGACCGCAGCGGTGACGCGGGTGTTTTTGATGGCCGTGATTGCCGCCTCCCCGCCCAGGGCCGCGAGGTGCCGCTGGAGCAGCGCGGCGAGCGTCAGCGGCGCGGCGTCGGGGGCGGGGATGTCGGTATCGGCGGCGAGGAAGAAGCGGGCAGCAGAAAGGCCCTCGGAACCTACCCCCGCGATACGCAGTAATGCCGCAGGGCATACAAGTTGCGACCCCTCCCTAAGAAGGAAGGGTGAAGAGCCATCCCCCGTGCCTTCTCTGCCTCCCCCTTCCTTCTTAGGGAAGGGGGCCGGGGGGTTAGGTTCCGTCAGCGTCAGGCGGCTCCGGGCGTAGTCGAAGGTGGCGACGAACCGGCCCAGTACCAGGTTGCCGATGCCACCAGCGCGGGCCGAGAGGCGCGAAATGCCCGGCCCCGTGCTGGTCGCCAGCGACACGTCGCGCAGCGTCGTCTTGCCCCGCCCCGCCGTGCCCAGGGCCAGTGTGTGGCCGGGCGTGATCGTCTCGGTCAGGATGCCGCCGACGCCGATGCCCGCCCGCGTTTGGGCGCGCGGGTCATCGGAGCGGGGCAGCAGGCCGCTCGACCGGGCGTACTGGGCGTACAGGTTCAGCCCGCCCGCGTCGCCCGTATCCACCAGGAACCGGGCCGGTGCGCGCCCGTCCACCGATGCCTGCACGGTCGGGACGCGCGCTTCGAGCTTGAGCGGCAGCGAAACAGAGCCGGGTGCGGCGGGGGGCGGTGCCGTATCGGGGTCGGAGAGCGTGACCAGCTTGCGCGCGTAGTCGATCCGCACGGTGAAGCGGCTGAATACCTCGTAGCCCAGCGCGCCGTCCACCTGGGCGCGGTCGCTCAAAAGCTTGGCGACGTTCGGGTCTCGGATGACGTGCAGCGCCTCGCGCGACAGCCGGACCGCGCCGCCGATCTCCACGGTCGCCTCGGCGGCAAGGCCGGTCAGCGACGTCCCGCCGTAGCCGAGTGAGGGCAGGCTGCCCGCCGTCGTCAGCCCCGCCGCCTGCGCGGCCTGGCCGGTGACGAAGCTGCCGCCCGCGCCGCTGTCCAGCAGCAGCCGCAGGGGGTGGCCGTTGACCGAGACACGGAGCGTGATCTCGTTGTCCTCGGTGGTGAATGGGATTGAGACTTGGGACGCCGGCGTCAGCAGGGGCGTCCCTTCGGGCGTCAGAAAGGCCCAGTCGCGGGGCGGCTTGGGCGGCGCGAACAGCGAGGCAGGGGCGTTTGCCAGCCGCGTCGCCTGCTTCAGCGTGACCTCCATGACGAGCGGCACCCCGGCATACTCCATGAGGAGCCGGCTGGGTATCTGCGTCCCGAACTTTGTCTGGTAGCCGAGGATGGTGATGGTCGCGGCGATGCCGCCCTTGCGCTCGACGTACTTGCGGACCAAGAAAGTCTTGGGATCGAGATAGACAGTTTGACCCGTGCCGCCGTGCGGGCGCACGTCCAGCACGTAGTCGCCCGTGGCCTTGTCCCGGCCGGGCCGCAGCGAGACCGCCGACGTGCCGCCCTTCCCGTGCCTGTCGCCCTTGAAGGGGTCATAGCTTTCCAGCGAGAACCCCGTGTCGGCCTTCTGCTCGGACAGCTCCTCGCCGCCCAGGATGCGGACGTTCCCCGTGCCGTCCTGTTCCCACGTCACGCGCCCGTCGTTGCCGGTCGTGATCGCCAGCGGCCCCAGCGCGACCTCGGAGCGCGAGCGGTGCGGCGGGGCCTCGTAGGCGGTCATCGTGCCGGACAGCCCGCCCGCGCTGACGTCGTAGACGATCTCGTGCGCGCCCTTGTCGGCGCGGGCCGCGGGCGTCTCCGACGCCCGCCGGTGCCGGGCGAGCACGTCGGCCAGCGTCAGCGGGCGCGGCGCGGCCAATGCGGGCAGGCCGAGAGAAGTTGCTGCACAAAGAAGCAGTGCGGCGCGGATGGCGCGGCGAAAAGGGTTGAGTAACACGCCCCCATTGTACCGCAGGCCCAGGGTTTCTGGCCTCAACAATCTGGCGTGACCCTTGACAACCCGCGCGCCGCTATGCTAAGATAAGCCCCACGACCATGACCAAGCAGACGAACAACTCATTCCTGACCGCCCGCGACGCCCGAACCGAACGGTTCCAGGCGCCCGCCGCCCTGCCGCGCGTGGGCCAGGGTCGATCCCCCAAAAATTCCGCGCCGCCGATTGCCTCCTCCCTCTGCCCATCCCGCAGGTGCCCCAGACCCCGTTGAGCGACAGACACACGAGGATGCAATCGGCCCCCGGCGCAAAGCCAGGGGCCTTTTTCTTCGCCATTTTTTGCCACCCTCCCGAAAGGAGAAGACGATGGAAGCAGAAGACATCAAGATCATCGGCGACCACGAGGAGTCCACGCTGACCCAGATCCGGCGCAGCGCGTCGGAAGAGTCGGTGCGCGGGGCCGTCCTGTGTGCCGACGGCCACAAGGGCTACGCCGTGCCCATCGGCGGCGTCGTCGCCTACGAGGGCCGCATCAGCCCCTCCGGGGTGGGCTTCGACATTGCCTGCATCGCCGGCGGCAGCCGCGTCACGACCACGGACGGCTACACGCTGCCGGTCGAGGCCGTGACTCGGGAGGCCGGCCTCGCCTGCTGGGATGGCAGCGCTGTCCGGCCCGTGGAAGAGCACACAGGCCATATCAGCACAGGTGTCAAGCCGGTCTTGCGCCTGGAACTGGCGAACAAGCGCCGGCTCACGGCGACGGCGGACCACCGGATTCGGACGCTGGACGGCTGGAAGCCTCTGGACGAGCTGTCGCCCGGCGATAAAGTAGCCTGCCCCGTTCATACGGGCCTGCCCTACGAGCGGGCCGCGTTCCGGCCCACACGGGCGGGTGATGTCTGCGAGGAGATGGTCGACCAAGCCTTGCTGCTGTTCCAGAATGACGCCCGGCTGGCGGCCTTGGTGCGTCTGCTCGGCGTCGTCTGCGGCGACGGGCACATCACGGGCAGCGGAGGCAGCGTCGGCGTCTACACGACCGATGCCACGGACGCCGCCGCCATGGTCCGGGACTTCACCACGCTGGGCTACACCGCCCGCGTCTACACCCGGTCCCGCAGGCCGGGCTACCTGGACGAGATACACGTTCGAGTCGGCTCGCTTCAGCTTAAAGCGCTGTTTGCGCTGCTCGGTGTCCCCGTCGGCCGTAAAGCCTGGGGCGAGGACCCGATGCCCTGGCTGTTCGCCCTGCCCGCCTGGGTCCGCGCGCAGTTCCTATCCGCCTTCGGCAGCGCGGAGTGCTCGACGCCGCGCCCGCAGAAGAGGGACATCCCGAACCTGGCGATCAAGCAGTCGGGCGAGAACGACAACGCACTGCGCTTCATCGGGCGTCTGCTCGCGTCGCTCTGCTTCGATGTCAGCATCGCCCCGAGCGGGCCGCAGCGCGGGGCGTGGCGCGACTACGTGCTGCAGATCGTCGGCAGTACGCGGGAGCAGGTGCGCTACTTCGAGGAAGTCGGCTTCTGCTACGCCCACAAGAAACGCGAACAGGCCGCCAAAGTCGCCAGCGTCGTGTGGCAGCGCGTGGCGCATCTGGAGAACCGCGAGGCGGCGCGTCACCAGGCGGTGCGCCTCCGAGCGGAGGGGGTGTACTGGAAGGACATCCTCGGCCGGGTCTCGGCTGAGTATGGCGTCACGCGCGGGTTTGTCCACCACGCGATGTACGACGACCGGGGCATCCTGCGCCGCGAGCGCGGGGCGACGTTCGCGCCCGACGCCGAGGGGGAAGTCTGCTGGGTCCCGGTCCGGGCTATCTCCGAGGCGGGTGTTGAGCCGGTCTATGACATCGCCACGGGTGACTCGGCGCATTGCTTCTTTGCCGAGGGCATCGTCGTCCACAACTGCGGCAACAAGGCCGTGCGGCTGGACATGCCCGCGTCCGAGGCGCGCCCGCTGATCAAGGAGATCATGGACGACGTCTGGCGCGGCCTGTCATTCGGCATGGGGCGCAGCAACGAGACGCGCGTGGACCACGCGCTGTTCGACGACGAGGCCTGGAAGATCAGAGCCGTCCGGCCCCTGAAGCAGATGGCCCAGAACCAGCTCGGCACCATCGGCAGCGGCAACCACTACGTGGACGTCTTCGCCGACGAGCAGGACCGGGTCTGGGTCGGGGCGCACTTCGGCTCACGCGGCCTGGGCCACAAGACGGCGACCTTCTTCCTGGAGGCGGGCGGCGCGAAGGACGGCATGGACGTGGACCCGCTGGTCATCGCCGCCGACTCGCCATTAGGCGAGGATTATCTTGCCTGCATGGCCCTGGCCGGGCGCTACGCCTACGCGGGCCGGGACTGGGTGTGCGCCGAAGTCGCCCGGATGCTGGGCGCGGACATCGTGGAGGAGATTCACAACCATCACAACTTCGCCTGGCAGGAGCGGCACAACGGGCGCGACCTGTGGGTGGTCCGCAAGGGGGCGACGCCTGCGTTCCCCGGCCAGAAGGGGTTTGTGGGCGGCTCGATGGGCGACGTGTCGGTGATTTTAGAGGGCGTCGAGTCGGCCCAAGGCCGGGACGCATTGTACTCCACGGTCCACGGCGCGGGCCGGGTGATGAGCCGGACGCAGGCGCGGGGCAAGATCAACCGCAAGACCGGCCAGGTCATCGTGCCCGGCCAGGTTTCGCGCGAGATGATGCATGCGTGGCTGCGCGAGAAGCACGTCGAGCTGCGCGGGGCGGGCACGGACGAGTCGCCGCACTGCTACAAGCGCCTGCCCGACGTGCTGGCTTTCCACGCCGAGTCGGTGCGCGTCCTGCACACGCTGACGCCACTGGGCGTCGCCATGGCCGGCGAGAACGAGGTGGACCCATACAAGGACTAGGGGGAGGCAGGGGTACTTGCGGAGCGGGTAAACGAAGCCGCCCGCTCTGCGAGAACTGATAAATACAGGCAGTGGCTCCACTGTGTCTGACTCACCCTAGGCGGGCGAACACAAGGTTCGCGCCCTACCTCCTGCCCCCGTAGGGGCGAACCTTGTGTTCGCCCGCCGTTTGTGTTCGCCCGCCGTATGGGGCTGGAAGGTTTGTTAGACCGGCTTTCCCCAGAGAGTGACGCGCACAAGAACATACTGAAAACGCTGCGTAAGACTTCCCGATCAGATCGCAACGCCTCTGTGAGAGTCGATGCCAAAGACATCCTGAAGACGTGGCGGGCAATCGCAAGAGGCGAGCCGAGGGGCTTCAGTTGGATCAGTCCTGTGGTTGCGGCGGAGGCGGGGGAAGACGTGGCCGCCGCCGTCAGCACGGCCAAAACGTGACCTAAGCGGCTTCGGGATAGGCCGCGTTGACGATGGCGTCGATGTCGCGCTCGGGCTTGCCGCCGACGAAGAACCACAGGAGGTAAGCCAGGTGCCCCAGTGTCCAGGCGATAAGCAGGGGCCAGTAGGCGTGGAGGGGGGCGTAGCGGGGGGCGAACTCGGGCAAAAGCTGCCAGGCGCGGAAGGCAGCCAGGGCGTACATCAGGCCGCCCCCGACGGTGAACGAGAAGGTGCTGGCGCTGATGAAGGTCCAGGGCCGGCGCAGGTCGATTGCCACGAACTTGGGTCCGGGCGTGGCATAGAGATAAACCTCTTCCATGCGGTGGGCTACTAAGAGGTCGCCGCCGAGCAGGACGTTCAGCCGCTTCTCCAGGGCCGTGGCGTAGATGCGCGCGAACAGGTTGTAGCTCAGAAGGTAGGCGCAGAAGAACCCGGCATAGACGATAAAGAACGGCAGCACAAAGACCGCCGCCCGCAGCGGATGGTACAAGCCCAGGGCCAGGTTCAGCAGCGACAGCACCGTGAAGAGGTGCGCGGCCTGGAAGAACTGGACGTAGTAGCCGTAGTGCATGCCCCGCATCCGCTCCAGCTGGGCCTGGAGGGTGCGGAGCTGGAGTTCGGGCAGTGATTCGGGGGGCAGCGGCGGCATCGGGTGGTGTGTTCTACTGACTAATCGGCTACTTGAGGGTCTTCAGGAAGGCGTACAGGGGATCGCTCTTCTTGGCCGAGAAATGGTAGACCGGCATCGGCTTCTTGACATGGCCGCCGTCGTTGGTGACGCCGGTGTTCATGACGCGCTCGAAGGTCTTGACGTTGTACTCCCGCAGGACGCCGGTCGAGCGGATGCTGGGCGAGAAGCCCTGCTTGCCGGCGTAGCTCGCCGCGTGGCAGCCGTTGCAGCCGTTGCTCTGGGCCAGGGCCTTGCCCTGCGCGATGACGGCTGTGTTGGCAGCGGGCTTTTTCATCGTATGCATCGGCGCGGCGGGGCTGGTGTGGGTGCCGGCCAGGGCGACGCCCACGCCGAAGGCGAGGGTCAGGGCGGCGGTGATGGGTGTTCGCATGGGCGGGAGCCTCCGTGGGTGTTAGGGTAGAACGCGCGGGGGCGGCTGTCAAGCGGCCCGGTCGCGGCGACAAGGTAGAAGACGAAGGCGCGCGGCGCAGAGTTCCCTCGCCATATTCCCCGGAATGAATTCTGGGGCTGGGTGCTACTTCCCCCCATCCATCTTCGCCATCAGGGCGGGGATTTCGGCCAGCAGCTCGCGGGCCAGAAAGCCCAGCGGGCCGACGCGGCGGGCCAGCACCTCGCCCGCCCGTGCGTGCAGGTAGACGGCCCAGACGGTGGCCTGGACGGGGTCGGCCCCGCGCGCGGCCAGGCCCGCGATGATGCCCGCCAGCGTGTCGCCCGAGCCGGACGTTGCCAGGCCGACGCTGCCATAGCGATTGAGGTAGACGCGCCCGTCGGGCGCGGCGATGAACGTCTCGCCTCCCTTCATGGCGACCACGGCCTTGAGACGGCCTGCGGCCTCGCGGGCCGCGCCCAGGGGGTCGGCCTTGATCTCGGCCTTGTCCCGGCCCAGCACCGACGCCATCTCGCCCGCGTGGGGCGTGACGATGACGTTCTCTTTCAAGCCGTGCAGCAGCTCCGGGGCGTCCCCCAGGCACGCCAGCGGCGCGGCGTCCAGCACCAGTGTCGGCTTCTCAATCTTGGGCAGGCAGGCGTGGAGCAGGGCGCTGGTCGCCCCGGCGTCCATCATGCCCGGCCCGAACAGGACGGCGTTGGCGTTGTTGGCATCATGGGTGATGTCGCCCGCGCTCGAAGGGTCCAGGCCGCCGTCCGCCGTCTCGGGCAGCGGCACCACCCAGGCCTCGGGGACGGCGACGGCGACATACGGGGCCACGGACCGGGCGGTGGCGATCTTGAGCTGCCCCGCGCCCGCGCGCAGGGAAGCGAGGGCGGCGAGCAAAATCGCGCCGGGAATCTGGGCCGATCCGCCGACGACATAGATGCGCCCCCGGCCCTCTTTGTCGTCACCGTTGTCGTGCCGGGGCAGGGGCCAGCCGCGCAGCAGGGCGGGCGTGACGGGAATCGGGGCGGGCTTCTTGGGGGACTTCATAAAGTTTCGGCAGACTATTTCGGGGCGACCGCGGCGTCGGGTTCGGTCGTGACTTCCTCGCCCGCCTCTTCCAGCGGGGCGGAGAAGTTGTACCCGCGCAGGAGCAGCTTGCCGCTGCGGCCCCGCTCGGCGTCAAAGGCGTAGGACGTCACCGAGCAGTTGGCGACCTCGCTGGTCCGGTCTATTTCCAGAATCTGCCCCTCGGTCATGCGCTCCAGCAGGTAGCGCAGGCAGAGCACGATGACCGAGTGGCAGACCAGCAGGACGCGCTCGCCCCGGTGCTCGCGGACGATGGTGTCCACGCCCGACCGCAGGCGCAGGATGACGTCGCACCAGCTCTCGCCGCCGGGCGGACGGTGGTAGAACTTGCCCAGCAGCCGCCGGAACTCGGCCTGGTCGGGGTAGCGCTCCATGATGCCCGCCCGCGTGAGCCGGTCTAAAATCCCGAACTCCTTCTCGCGCAGGCGCTCATCGATGATGAGCGTGTCCTCCGCGCGGGCCAGGCCTGCCGAGTCCAGCAGCAAGGCCGCCGTCTGCCGGGCGCGCAGGTAGGGCGAGGCCAGAACGACCGTGGGCCGCTCGTCCTCGGGCTGCCGGGCGAACCAGCGGCCCACGGCCCGCGCCTGCCGCTCACCCAGGGCCGACAGCGGCACGTCGGCGTCGCGCATAGGGATGTCGATAACGGCCCGGCCTTCGGCCTCGGCTTGGTCACGGGCGACGTTGCCCGCGCTCTCGCCGTGTCGCACGATCCACAGGCGCTCGGGCCATTTCTGCGTGTCGTTCAAGGGAGGAGGCTCTTCTCGCGGTCCGTCGGTGATGGCTTCTCGGGGGGCGGGGCGGGGGCTAGTCGGCCACGAGGCGGTTAAGGGTGTTCAGGTCATACGGGTCGGCGGGCGGGGCGGGATGCTGGGAAAAGGCTTCGTTGCGCTGGGCCATCAGCTCGGAGACCGTTTGCAGCAGGGCGTTGTTGGCCTGGACCAGATTCTGGATGGAGGAAACAAGCTCCTGCCATTCGCCCTGCGTCAGCGTGATGGGGTCATCCGCGCGGAAGAAGTCTGGGTCCATGTCGGCATTATACCCGTCACTCTGTTAAAACGAGGTTAAGCCCAGGCGGGCCGGAAAGAGAGGCTCCGGGACAAGGATTCGAACCCTGGTTATCTCAGCCAAAGTGAGGTGTCCTACCGCTGAACGATCCCGGAACTTGGGCTTATTATAGCCGCGCCCGCCGGGGATTGTCAACACGGACCTCGCTGCGCGCCAGCGTGTATAATGCGGTCATGTATAATGCGACCATGAGTACGCGGCCCTTCGGCGGCCTCCCGGCCCGCTGTTTAGGTCTTCTCCCGTTGCTGGCCCTCACACAGTCTGTTTTGGCGGACGGCCCGCCCTCCGCGCTGACGGTGGCGGCGGGGCTGGGGACGCGGCTGGCCGGCCCGGCGACGGCGCGGTACGACTCCGGGGCGCGGCGGCTCTCCGACAAGTCGCCGCTCGTCCACACGTTCGTCCTGCAAAACGGCGGCGCGGTCTCGCTCACCCTGGACCGCACCGAGTCGTCCTGCGGCTGCACCAGTGCAGTTCTGGGCGGGGGCCAAGCTCTGCCCGTCATCGTCGCGCCTCACGGCGTCGCCGACATCCAGGTCAGTGTCCTCCCGCACCGGCTCCAACCCGGCCCGATGCTGAAGATGGTCCGGGTCTACGGCCACACCGCCAACGGCCCCACCGTCAGCGTCCTGCTGGAGGTCCTGGGGACGCTGCAAGACGATCCGCCTCCCGCCGCCCCGAGCACGGCACCACGCCCGCCTCTGCCCAAGGCATTCCGCCCGCACTCTGCGCCCTCGGCAGGACAGATCGCCCCGGCGTTCACCCGGACCGACACGGCGGGCAAGCCGTTCCGGCTGACGGCCCGCCGGGGCCGCCCCCTGGCCGTGTTCTTCCTCTGCGGCTGCCCCTGGTGCGCCGATCTGGCCCAGACCTGGGGCCGCTTGCAGCGCACCGACCGCCTGCCGCGCGCCGCCGAAACCGTGATCGTCTTCGCCGGCAGCAAAGCCCAGGCGTCTGCTTTTGCCCATGCGAGCGGCCTGGACATCGCCCGGACACGCCTGCTGCCCGACCCTGATTCGCGCCTGACCGAAGGGGTCTACCGCCTCGCCGCCTGCCCCCGCGCCTTTGCGCTCGACGCGCGGGGCATCATCCGCTACACCAACGACCACCCCGACGACCAGGCGCGGCAGACCCCCGCCGCCACCCTCGCCGCACGGACGCTTGCCGCGCTGGGGCAGCCGGGTCGAACCGCCGCCCGCTGATGCCGCTCTCAGGCAGAAAAAGGCCGCTGCATCTGTTGACGCAGCGGCCTCTCCTAGTTTCCACCTCCCGCTTTACTTGGGACACAGACGATGTCAGCCAGCGGCATTCCCTTGGAAGCATACAGCGCCCGGATGTGCTGTCTGAGGGGGGCATTCGCATCCCGATACGTCCCTGCCAAGGCCCCCGCTATACTCGATTCGAGATAGGCATCATGGGCCTGGGCCGGGTTGGTCAGCATCTCCAGCAGGATGTCCGTGGCCGTGGCGGTTTGCAGTCGCCCCAAGTCCTCGACGGCGTCCGAGAGGAGGGCGGCGGAACTCGCGGGGCCGGACGTGATGCCGCGCCAACTGCGGGAAGCCTGCGCCTCGGGCATGGAGAACAAGGCATACACCAGCATCTTCCGTTCCGCGGCCTCGGTCACAGGGGTCTGAGCGGCTGCCACTGCGAGAGCCTGAGCCGCAGACTGCACCCGCTTGGGATCGAACGGCATGACGACGAGAGGGAAACGGAAGTCCTGCTCGACCATCATGTGCGTTACGTTCTCGTAGGGCATCTGAACGTGGGCCGTCAGGGTGTACTTGCCCGGCCCTAGGGCAGGAAACCACCGGCTCGCGACCACATAATCCGTGAAACTACTGTGGGCGGCGATCTCGCCGCCGTTGAAAAGGCCGAGATGGGAGTTGGCGTTGTTCGGGTCAATGGCCTCGTGGCCCCGGATCGTGTGTCCCGCCGCATCGCTGAGGCTCTGTGAGAGCCACGTCGGCCCATCCGTCCCGATGTCCATGACCATCTGAGCGTCGGAGACGTTGCTGATCTTGTACTTCAGGACAATCGGCTCTCCTTGGGAGATGATCTTGCTGCTGGCGAGGGACACGTCGGCCTGAATGGAGAGGTCCGCTGTTTGGGCCTGGGCCGAAGTCCCCGCGAGGGCCGCGAGGGCGACAAAAACCGGCACGAACGGCTTTCTTAACATTGGTCTTGGTACTGTTTTCATGGTGTTGCTCCTGAATCTAGGGCAGAATCTTCTGCGCCGTGTGGCCCCGCATCGCGCCCGCCAAGACCATCGTCTCCCAGGCTCTGGCGGCACTGGGGCAGGCGGGACAGATCGCCGCTCGGTGACATCACCCTCACACAGAACAAGGCCGCTGCATCTGTAGATGCAACGCTTTATCTTAGCTTAGAATGCAACTCCGTCCTGCGCGTGTTGCTCCTCTTTTGGAACATATGGTGTACCAGCCACTTCCGGCATTTCAAAGCCGTGCTTCCTGGCGATACCTGCGATGTGTTCGCGCAAGGCGGGAAAACCCGCGTTGTACAGCCTGTTAAGGCGGTCACTGATAGGAGTGCAGACTAATCCAGGGGTGTCAAGCATCTCCGCAAGGATGTCTGCACCCGTCGCTGTGTGTAGTTCTGCCAGTTCTGCCGCCGCCAAGTCCGTGCTTGTGCTCGGCTTAAGGGCCAAAGCTCTCCAGCTTGCCGCTGCCTGTGCCTCGGGCATGGAAAAGAGCGCATCTGTCTCCGCCCGTGCGAGCAACCCATCCTTCTCCTCAACCGAGGCTGTTCGCAATGCCTCAGCAGTATTGCGGAGCCGGACGGGGTCAGCGGGTGTTACTAAAATCGGGAACGTAATGTCCTGCGTCTGCGTCAGCTCCGACGAAGTCGCCAATGCTTCAGGCGTTCCCTCGGCCAGCGTGTCATCCATCACATAGGGCAGTCTGGCATGGATGGTCAACATATATCGCCCCGGATGCTGGATAGCAAGCCGCCGGGTGACAGGGATGTAGTCAATGTCCGAGGTTCCTCCCCGGAAGAAGCCGCTTTTTATCGAGTGGGCCCCCTGCGGGCGTGCGGGGCGTGGGTCGGATATGAGGGGCACGACAGCCCCCTGCGTGTCACGCATGATGAGTGTGTACCAATCCGTCCCATAAATTCCCAGGTGTGTGAGCACCTTTTGCGGCGAGGCGTTTGTCAGCTTATAGCGTATCAGGATGGGTTCACCCAGCGTGATCCGCGCTGGCGTCAGGAGAGACGCTTGTATGTTGAAAGGCCCCGTGTCACTGTCGGCGGCGAGCGCCGGAAGGGCGGAACCTAAAATGGAAAGTGCCGCAATCGCCGTGCCGAACAGCGTTAGTCGTGGTTTCATGTTGAGTGTCCTTTTGGTTAGTTGTTCCACTAGAGATATTCCGTCAGGTGGGGCATTCATACCGGCGATGAACGGCTCCCTGAGCGCCAGATCAGAACGGCTTGTCTACAAAAGACACTTTCGTGTCCTTAGTCACCGTGTACCTGTAGTCATGCAGATCATAAAGCTTAAACTCCCGCACGATGGAGAATGGCCCGCTGTCGGGTCCTGGGATTTGGACGTTTGACTGACCCGTCGCTAGATCGTCGAACTGATAAACCTGAGTAGCCGTGAAAGTTCCATAAGTGTACAGTGATGGAGCAACCAGCGGCGGGACATTCTGAGTGTCTTGTACCTTATTATCGCCCGTCATGGGACCTCCATTCCTCCCTGTGCCGGGCCTGACAAAGGGATTGTTAAGCCAACTTACACCGGGGACGAAATTGAACGGCGGATTGGGCGGGTAGTATTTGCTTGGATTCGCTGCTGTGCCGACCGTCCCCGGATATGTGACATATTCGTGCCAGAAGCAGTCCGTCAGATCGTTTTTGCTGCCGGATGTAGACGACCAATCATAGACGAAAGTGAGACTACCGTCGGCACCGATGAAGCCGGCCCCAGGAACTTTGTGAAAGTTATACGGGGTCGGGTGGACAGTGACGTTATAGTAGTCAATGTACGCCATGCACATGTCGCCATTGGGTATGTACTTTGTCGTGGCGTCGGCTTCCGCCCGCAGAGTGCGTGTCGGCAGCGTCGCCTTGCCCCCGCTCACCGGGTAGCTCTTCCAGTCGGCGGGGGGCGCAGGGGGTAAGGTAGCGGGCGCGCTGCGGCAACCTGGGCAAACCGCCGCCCGCTGACACTGCTTTCGGGCAGAAAAAGGCCACTGCATCTGTGGATGCAGCGGCTTCTTTGGTCTGCGTTCGGCTCAGTTGGCGGATGTCGCCGGTCCTTCATGTGCGGGAAACCCGGCCTCCGTGAAAAGTTGATCGATATGCTGCTTCACCTGTGGGTTGGCAGTCATCCGCATTCCTGCAAGCGTATCAAGTGGTGAAGTTCCTGTGCGCGCCCACCGCTCAGGAGCTATCGGTTGCATCTCGGCCAGAATGTCGCTTGCTGTGGTGGAGCTTGCCTTCGCAAGTTGATGCATGACATCAGTCGCGCGCCACGGATCGAGTGCGGGGTCATCCGCAATCTCCCGCCATACAGGCAGGCATTCAGGGTCATGCATGGAGAAGAGCGCCTTGATCGCTGTCTGATACTTTGAAGCGCTCACCTCATGTAGCGCAGTTTGCCGAAAACCTTCCGCGACGGAATGTAGCCGCTCGGGGTCTTTGGCCGTCACTGTTACCACGAAGGTGCAGTGTTGATTATCCGTGGACCTTTCATCCGCTTCATCTCCATCTTCCCACGAGTAGGTCAAGTGCGTCGATAGGTCTAGTCGGTACTGTCCTGGTTGCGTGGGCTGGAAGACCTGACTAACAACCACGTAATTTTCTTGATGGCCGTTAGGGTCAAGACCTGCCCCCGCAGTTGGCCGATGGCGCAAGCTGGGTGGGGGAGCAGGAAGCGCCGGCACGGAGTGGCCGGACGCATCAAACATTTTCATGCTCAACCATCTCCGCTCGTCGGGGTCGAGACTGACGCTTACCCTCCGGCTCTCAGGATTCGTGATTTTGTATTTCAGTATGAGCGGTTCACCCAAGCTGATTTTACTGCTCGTAGGAGCAATCTGCAAAAGAGCTGGCTGCGGGGCATCGGCAGAGGCCGACGGCAGAGGGGCACTGGATGCCGCAATACAAATCGCTACCGCACCGAAGAGTTGATGTTTCATTAGGTAGAACCTTGATCCTTTCAGGGAAGGGGCGTGGGCAGAGATGTTGATCCATCTTTGGTGACTACAAAAGAGTAGCCGCTGGGCTGCTTTCCATCAACGACGACCGAGTCTTTGATGGTGAAGGGGCCTGAGTTTCCAGGGATCACATTTTCCACCCCGCTTGCCATTATCGCCGGGTCATGGTAGAGAAAAGTCTGGGTGAGACTAAAGCTGTCGGCTTTATACGGTTTGGCAAAACTGCTGGCTGGGGTCGAATTCAGTGATGAGCCGTAGGTATTGTCATCCTGGGTCTGGCCGAGCGTTGCATCAGTAGAAACATCAAGAAAGACGTTGGGTTCCCAGTTGAACGGTGGATAGTCCGGCACAAAGTATCGCTTTCCGTTCACTGTTACGGCCGGGCTAGAAGGAGCAACGACATTCTCATCAACTGTCTCTCCGGCCAAACCACCAAGAGAGCCGCTGGTAGAAGACCATGAGTAGTGGAAAGCTATTTGACCATAGCTTATGTCCACGGATGCTGGAGGCGTTATGTCACTGAAATTGGTGCGCCGGAAATTGTACGGCGTCGGGTGTACGTTGACGTTATAGTAGTCAATGTAGGCCATGCACATGTCGCCATTGGGGATGTACTTTGTCGTGGCGTCGGCTTCCGCCCGCAGGGTGCGTGTCGGCAGCGTCGCCTTGCCCCCGGTCACCGGGTAGCTCTTCCAGTGGGCGGGGGGCGTACTGGCGGGCGCGCTAGAGCTGCTGGCAACCCCGCTAGAGCCGGGGTATCCGAGGCTGCCGGACATGGTTTCGCCCAGGCCGTCGGCGGCGGACCCGCTGTACCCCTGCGTCCACTCCGCCTGGGCGCTCTCGCACAGCCAGACCGACGGCGGGGCCGGGTCGGTGATCGCGTCCTGCCCGGAAGCGGGCACCCAGGTGGCGGTGACGGTCACGGTGATAGTGACGACATCGCTGAGGAGGTAATCCCCGCCGTCCCCAAACTTCCCCTGGCCGGCGAGGAGTTGAAAACTTCCCGTCTGGGGTCCGGGCGGCGTCCAGGCGGTAACGTAGGGGAGGTATGCGAGGATCCCGGACGTGGAGGTGTCGGAGCCGCTGCCGGTACAAGTGAACTGCCAGGAGCCGGCGCGGGCGGGGCGGCTGCCGGAGCAGAGAAGCAGCGGGACGAGGAGGAGGCAAGACAAGGCAGCTCGGGTCTTGTTTACAATAAGACGTGTCGGGCAGGTAGCGCGGCGAG
>JAABUQ010003598.1_pt1 | contig 28102 bp, 30 predicted proteins | sample 5560001 | NCBI WGS metagenome assembly JAABUQ01 (sample SAMN10711888, study PRJNA513371) | rock metagenome | isolation source: Antarctica rocks | place: Antarctica: Victoria Land, Finger Mt nord | collected 2015-12-18 | reverse complement strand
GTTGTGGCGGGGGTGAATGGGTGGGTGTGGGTTTGTAAGCATATTGTGGGGGAGGGGGAGGGGAGAGGTGGTGGTGGTGGAGAGGGGCTCAAGAGGTCGGAGGAGGGGGGTGGGGAGGGGTTGTATGAGGCGAGGAACGAGTGGATTGGGAGGGAGACGAGGAGGGAGATTGCGAGGTTGGGGGGGTGTGTGGGGGCGTTGGTGGAGGGGGGGGTGAGGGTCGATGAGGAGATGGTGATGAGGGCTTATGAGGCGAGTTTGGAGGTTGGGGCTGAGGAGGGGGAGGGGGAGGAGGGGGTTTATTTGGGTGGGGAGAGGGGGAGGAGGGTTGTTAGGATGGCGTTGGAGGCTGTCAAGGGGTGAGGGTTTGGTTGGTAAGCTGCTGATGCATTTGTGATACCCATAGATGGAGATGTGTGAATATGAAGCAGAAAGCTCGAATTCAATTGTCGCTTGCAAAATGCTCTGATCTAGAATACATTTGCCCAAAGATTCCACCGCTGCATCGACCACTCGGTCTTTTGGTCCCGCCATGACCCTCCGTAGTCCATGAACGCCCTGCTCCCCTATGCACGCTGAAGCTCAAGGTAGAAACGCTTCTATCGCCTCTTGCTAGTTTGCAAGTTCGTAAACAGCAGTTTAAACCCATTGCATAACGCCTTCATATCCGGGTATTGATTCTTCTGCAGCTCAAAAGCCTGCGGTACGATCTTGACGGACCAGCTCTGCAGCTTGGCATTGAGACCAGCTTTGAAACATAGGTGAAAGTAGCCCGGGTGCTTTGGGTCAATACAGAATGCGTAGTTACTTCGTTTGGGGTTGGCCTCGGTATATGTGGTCAGCCATTGCTCTGTCCAATTCATCAGTCATTCATCAGTATTGCAGGAAAGTGTAGAGAACTTACCGCACTCCGTTTTGCTGCCATTTCGATACTTGTCATGCTGCATCATTTCCTCGACCTTCTTCGCCATTGCCTTGACATGATTGACGATCAGCTCGTCAAGATCGCTGTAGTTGTGTTTGCCGCCGACTTTGAGGGTCATGCCGGAAGAGAGCTGTTTCGATTTGTCGAGCTCCAGCACGTCGATGTGCTGATAGATGTTGTCTGATACCTTCCAGGTAACAGCCAGGTGATCTGGCCCCTTGGAAGAGGGGCGGATAACCACATCACCGCGGGCCTGGGAGCCGAGGTACTCTTGGGCCTGAACGCTGTTAAATGGTCGGAACAAGGGATGTTTGATGACGCGTTGGGTACGACCGGAGACATCGTTCTTTTCCTGTAAAGCATCCTTATCCTTCTGCTCCTGTCTGTCATCCCACTCGTCTGGTAGGTGGTCCTGCTCCTTGTGGAAGGGCTTTCGTAGGTCATTTTCGTTTAATGAGAAGCTCGCGGTCAGCGTCTTGCGATTTAGATGCGTAAGCTTAGCTCGCACCGTCTGGTGTACCGAGTACAGCTGCTTTGCCGATACGTCGGGACGGTTCGAGATCGCAAGAGCAGACACGGTACCATCGACACCACAATCGAGCTTCGCCTCAATATAGTCGTCCGCTACTTTTTTGATCGATATGGGCACGATCATGCCTTCGCATAGGGACTCTCGGGTCTCGCCGGTAAACATGGTGAATATCTCGTCGGTGGAAAGCAGGCCAAAGTTCCTTCGTAGTTCTTCGTAAGGCTGCTGCAATTCGGCGCGGATAGTCTCCAGGGTTGCTCGCTTTCTTTGGTTGAAGTTCTTGTCTAGCTGCTCGGCGTATTCTTCCAGAATCAGGTCGTTAACCTTCTCTTGTGCGTCATCCTTGACCAGTTTCCTCACAATAGCCCCTGCACCATTGTCTTGAGTCTCGGCTGCGATATCCTCTTCATCGAGTTCTAACGCATCAGCGGCCATTTTGCGTCCTAGGTCGTAATCTTCTGGATGCACACGGGTGTTATCGAGGTAGTCAGCCTCTGTCTCTTGGTCGTCAAAATCGACATACAGAAAACTTGCGCAATTATTCCAGACTTTTGGGCCTACCGCACCCAATCTGCCCAGATCTGGATCAGCCACAAGCTCGGCGCGCGAGATGATTGAGCCGCCATTGATATTGATGACCTTGAGTAGCTGAGCAGCCTTGCGAGGGCCAAGACCACAGATATAGGGCAGAAGGCTAGCTGTGTACGAGTCGCTGACAGCATCGTTGATCTCCACCCCGCATAGATTGACCATGTCGACCATCGAAGATTCCAGCTGCTTCATGAGCTTGTCTTGAGGTAGATATCCTTGATGGGGATCGAATGAGATCGAAACGATGTCTTTCCCAAGTGATGCGTACTCCTTCATTGGGTTCTGGAGATACTTCGCGAGAGCCACACAATACTTGGTTAACGGAGCGAATCCGGGATGCTCAATGTTCGCCCGTTCGCTGGTTTGGTAAAGCCTCGCAACTTCATCATTGACAATAACGATTTCTAGCTTATCGCTACGGTCATTACCATCTTCGTCCTCGTAGACGGCTCCTCGTAGATTCTTGGTCTCCACAATGTCTTCGAGCTGTTTGTAGAGCTTTCGAATTTCGGCCGAGAATCCTGAGACAGCAAACACGTCAGGATTCCGACGTTTGACGAGCTCAACTAACTTCCGCACATCAGCACCATCCTCAATGCCTCGCTCACTATCACCGAGGGTGAGGTCAGTGAATTTTCCATTTTCGAGCACTCGACCGTCTTCCTCAACCCAAGCCCAGCAAATAGCGTCCCTACCGTAGACACCGTTGCCATTTGACAATGCTATAACTCTAGGTCTTGTTCCTAAGATCATCCCTTTAGGCTTGTAGGGTGCTTGATCGATCTTCTTGTAATATTCATCGCGACAATTCTTGCCAATGACATTCTCGCAGACGTCTTTCATCTGTTCTTTGACGGACCTTGCCATGATCTTGTCCAGTTTCGTTAGCGCCATATCAAGAGCTTCTCTTCGCTCTCGATTCCAAGCGTCGGCAATCTCGCTATAGTTGTCGGACTCAAGATCACTGTATAGTCTTTTTCTGAAGCTTTCCTGGTTCTGCAATCGGACTTTCACTTCAACCAAGCCCTCTTCTTCCGCCTTCAGCATCTTCAGAAAGCGACCTGGACGATCGATGAAGTCTCTCATCTGTTGGTTCCGCAGGTACTTGAACTCGTAGTATGGATGCTGGTCGTCGATTCTACGTAGACCTTTCTCTGTCCTAAAACAATCGATGACCCCGTTAGTGAAATAAGCGTCGCGCATTACTTTCCTCATCTTCGGGCTCATGACAAGTTCTTCAGCAAACATTGTCTTAGCGGCTTTAAGACATTGCTCTCCTGTTGCATAATCGGGAGGGTCAAGTATGCTGTCGCTATCCGCCATGTCGTCTGGCCTTTCACTAGGATCCTCAGTATATTGCCGTCTGCCCTCTCGTTTAGATGCGTTCTGAGCAAAAGCATCTGCCGATATACCGAAGGCGCGCACGAGGCCATAAACCTTGCTATGGCGAATACGCTCGAAAATCAACCTTGTCGAGCCAGGTCGGCGTTGCACACCATTCGTGCCCGTCCCGTTGACAATTGTTATATCTGCCAGACGGGCCGAGTGCTGGAAGTGAAGATAGTCTTGGACGTCCTGCAGCTCTTCCATTGTAATTGCCGCTGACAGCATTTCTTCAAAGACGGTGTCCTGAATACCTGTTGCATCTTTCAGGTTATCGTACGTCCGCAGAAGCACGTGGCGCTTTTCAACCAGAGCCCGGAACTTCAGATCAAGATCGAAAATCCCCCATAGATCTGATTGATTCAGGAGCTTTTCCGCACGTACCACAGTTCGCGAATCGCTTGGATTATAGGGATCGGGCGTGACTGGCATGTGTACGGCATGGATCAGGTAATCCTTCCGATGCTGGAAAATGAAAGGGACTTCGTATTCGTCCACTGTCATGAACTCTAGGACCTTGGCAATAGACTTTTGAAAAGGCTCGTGCAAATCCCTGTCAAGGCTCCTTTTGAGCAAGAATTGGTGTGATATCCAGGTAGACTCCTCTTTGATCTCTTCGTCGGTAAGAATGAGGTGCTTGAATGGCTCCCGCGCAATCTGGAATCGTTCAGGCTCATCGGTCGACCGGATAACATTGTCTTCGTCTGTGAGCATGCGCTCAGCAAGTTGTGATGGCTCGAAGACATCCTTGAGCTCTATGGCTTTACTCAACGGATCTGGATCATCCAAATCGGCCCCTCGCTGCTGAGCCCCTTCTTCCTCTTGGAGTGCCAAAGCCCAGTCGTACTCGTCTCCAATGCCAAAGGCCTCTCTGAGATCCTCGATCGCCATTTCATCCATTCCGGCGGCAATTTTAGCTGCTCCGAGAAAGTTGCGATGAACAGTCCGCTTGACGTCGGCGTCGTCGGCTTCTCCATCTTGACCTCCTTCGTCAGAGAAGTCTTCCTCGATGAAACCGGCAAACTCGTCCTCTATGGTACGAGGTCTCGCTATGTCAAGACGCTGCGCTTCCTCCCCCTCTTCGTCATTGAATATATCACCGATGGCTTTCACTTTTTTCTTGCCACGATCTTCCCTGTGACCTCTCTTCAATCTCTTAAACTTGGGCTGCGTGGAATTTAGCATAGAGACCACAATGTCCGCCAAGTCTTCCACGTACCTCAGAGTGAGCACGGCGCTCGAAATCCGGATTGAGCTCCCCTATCAGGTCCAAGTCTTCTTCATCTAAGCCTTCGTCCTCTTGTTCCTTTTCTTCTCGCCTTCGCTTCTTCTTTTCTCGCCGTCGCCGCTCCCGACCCTCATCCACTTCTTCCTCGTCAACGATGAAGTCCTTTCGTATCTGGTATGATTAGAAAAGCGACAACTCATAGATCCATGGGCACAATCGTACCCGTCTGGCCTCCTCCTCATCTTCGTCGTCCTCATCCTCGTCATCGGAGTCGGCCATGTGCCCATTGACTCCATTCGCACCCTTTGAATGCCGCCGCACTTCACCCGTCTCTTCGTCGAAGGACTCATCGGCGTCATCATCGTCCAGCTCGGCTTCCCCTTGAATCAGATCTCGCAAGGTGCTCATTGTTGGTAAAGCCTCGTATGAGACGATCTAAGGTCATGAAGATAAGCGCTTCCAGTCAGTGTTTGAGAAGGCTAAGATCAAGCTTGCAAATTCAGGGATACAGTCAAATTCAATGACTGTAAAGGTATCGCTTTGTTTCGTAATGAATCTGGAATTTTGGAATCTCGCGAATGTCGTTGATACTGCAACACATCACTAACCCGATCGAGGGCCTATAACTACCTCCATTTAGCCCGATAGAGGGGCCTTAGGTTCACCTCAGGTCCGGCCCAACTTCATCACCAAACCCTTGCACGAACAGTATTGGATTATGTGACAAGCTTGGGCCAACTGTTGAGGTACAAGTCTTTGTTGACAGGACGCTTTAATAGTCAAACCCAATCTTTGACTGGCAAATTCTGGATTGCTTCATCACATTCTGTCCGATACGCAATGGGAGTACCAGATTCAGCGGATCAGAAGTAAAGTTTACGACTGTCTCTCACTCCTTGATAACTGTTCCTACACAGCAAGCGAGTTTCTAGTCTAGAGCTGCGTTCCAGTGCATCGCGTCCCGATTTTCCTAACATTCATGGCCCAGACCTCCGATTCTTATGCCTCCCACCCAGCCGACGCCCCCAACGCACTCATTCCGCTCCTCCTAACTCTGGCAATCCTCTCTCTCTCCTCCTTCCGCTTCCTTTCCAACCCCTCCACTACCGCCCTTCTCTCTACCTCTCTCGCTGCACCCAAGATACTGCACCCTTTTCGTCCTCCTTTCTTTGGCACCACGCTCCTCTGCTCCCCTCCTGCTCCTTGCTCAGTGGTGGCTAGATGACTGATACCGTTCGCATCGGCCACATCTGTCAGATTACTTGTTGAGGCGCGGCGAAGCAAGCTCGGAACGCGGAAAGTAGAGTTGGAGCCTTGAGCGTCATTAGGAGCGAAGGCTAAGCGCGTGGATGAGCTGGCAGAAGTGCTTGAACGGAGAAGAGCCAGGCGATCGGTGAAAGCTGCGCGGCCTGTCCTTCTGGGGTTCCTAGCCGGAGGAGGGGGCATCGCTGCAGTGGCTTCTTCGTCAACGGTCATTGGGTGTTCGTCAAGCGGAGGCGCATCATTCTCGTCTTCGGACTCGGGTGGGGAGGAGACCGTGGTGACAAAGGAGGCCGAGTCGGGTGTCTCAATCAGAAACGAAACACTGTCACGGATTTCCGTCAGGGTTGATGGTTTCTTGCCCTTCGTTCTACGTGCGGCAGGCGGGGGCCGGTTCGCTGCGTCCGGGACAGACTCCGTGAGCGGCCGCTTACGCTTCCGACCAGCTTGTTCAGTGGACTGGGAATTTGCGATTTCCTGGGTGCTCTCTTCTATCGGTGGCGAACTTGGCTCAGGCTCGTAGAGGAAAATTGCATCTTCCTCTTCCCGATCTTCAATAGCGCGTATGAATGCAAGTTTCTTGGGATCCTCGGCAATCTTGCCAAGACGTTCATCTTCAAGCAGTGCTTTCCGTAGCTTGGCCTCCTTTGTACGTTTGGCACGATGCCGCGCTTCGGCATCATCGTCGGAATCGCTGACATCAAAGTCCGCACCGCCGCGGTTACGGCGAAGTCCACCGTAGGTGATATCTTTGTAAAGTTTCGAGATGGCGGCGGTGTCGCGAGTGCGCTCTTTGTCGCTGTTTGGAAAATTACATTAGCTCTCTACCGACCGATTGTACCATCCCTTCGACGCTGAAAAGGACAAGAAAGAGCTTACGCATAGAAAGCAGCCAGCTTCCCTTCATCGACATCGACATCCTCATGCTCGATCATCCTCCGCAACTCCTCATCCTCTGAACCGCCGCTTTCGTCGTCACTGGCTCCTCCCAGACCAGCGTATTCGTCTTCGGATTCGAGAGCTTGGTCTTCGACCATCTCTTTTGCTTCGCTCTTTTTCTTGTCGTACGGTTTTGCGGCTGACGCTGCGTTGCGCTTCCTCTTCATGACGTCGAAGACGCTGGCTGTAATTTCAAATGCTGCTGCATCGTGTGCTGAAATCGCATCAATTCCATCAGCAACGGGTGAATCTATATTCGCTTTGTGTCCACGTTGAAGGCGCCCTTTCTTCTTCTTGAGCGGCGACTCGGCGCCAGGTAGAAGGACCGTCTCAATTGTAGATGGAGGAGCAGATACGAATCGATTTGCCGCTGGAGAAGATATCCCAAAGCCGACATCTTGTGTTGGATCGGGTATGTCGTCTTCCTCAGTAGGAAGTGATAGGTCTTGAGAATCCTTGGCTGTATTATACTGGATCTGCGACTGCGAGAGTTGGAGATTGATATGGGGGTTCGTAGCTGTGTCTTCCCCAACAATGATGCTGGCATCCTGGCTGTCTACGATCATCGACTCTGTATCGTTCGCATCGAAGACGTGAAAATTGGGCTCTGGCACTGGACCGAGGAACGATAGGGAGTCTTGCTCTTGATCAAGGACCATCTCGTTGGTGGCTTGAGTTTGGGTTTCTGCCATCGTTGCCGCGAAGGCTTGGGTCATGCCCATCATGGGTAAAGCTGGTCCGGGGAATGCTAGACCTGGAATCTCGGGGCTCGACAGCGCATCTGCTATCGAAGGAATACTCTGGACAAGTCCATTCTGCAACTCCTCCTCCTCGTCGTCAGAATCGATGATCCGACTAGCTCGAACCCTGCTCTGCTTTCTAGGGAGCTCAGGCTCATCGTTGTCAGCTTCGTTTGCTTCCTCTGCAGCCGCTGAGCCTTCTGCATCAGTGTCTTCCGTTGCTTCATCTTCTATGAAGCCACTGCGTCTAGCTCTAATTCCAGAGAGTTCCACTCCACCACCTCTCTCGTCCTGATCAGCCGCTTCAACCTCACTCTGCTGAGAATCGCTTTCTTGATCACCAATGGCAGCTTGCTCGTCGTCAGACCCCGAGAGTTCGACATTAGATTCATCAGAGGCATCTTCCTGGTAACCCTCATCATCATTACTGCTATCGTCCAGCGGATTTTGCCCACCATTAGCTCTATTCTCGTTCCTAGCGGCGTCTTTCTCTAGCTTCTTGACGGAATCCGCCTCCTTCCTAGCTTTCTCGACAAGGTCCTCAATGTCAGCTTGGTCCTTCTGTCGCTCTTCTGCGGTTTGAAGAACTACGCCTCTATTTTTCAACTCTTGAATCTTCGCCGCCCGCTCTGCTGCGGCTTGCAGCCTCGCACGTTGCTGCAATGACGTCTGCATTTCTGACATTGTCATTGATGGTTTTGATTTACCTCTTTGCTTTGCTGGTGGTGAATTAAGATGTGCAAGGGCACGAAGAGTCTGGAGCGAACGTGCCTCGCTTGCGCTTTTGGCCGGTAGACGATTGAAAATATCTAGTTTGGAACCTTTCGGTTTCCGTTTTGGAAGTATTTCAAGATCGCTGTCGGAATCTATCTTTTGCTGCTTAGAATGTGTTTTAGGTCGAGGTAAGCGAACCTTGAACGGCCTCTCCTTACAAGGCGGTCTTGTTGACACCACAGGAGCCTCAGCTGTGGCCGTTTCTGGTTCGGTAGCCTTGCCTTTGTCGGCTCTAGGCTTGGGCTGGGTCATGACATCCTCTATGCTAGGCAGCTCGTCCTCGACTTCAATGGGCTGTTCATGTTCAGCGGACGAATCTATTGGTACACCGGCGGCCTTCGTTGCCCCAAGCTTCCAAGCTAGATTGCTGGATTCGAGTGGACTTGACGGAGGCGTTCCCTTGTTCTGACCGTTCTCTTCATCCGAAGCAGGCACAGAGCTCGCAGCAGTAGAGGAGCTTAGAGCCTGTTGTACATTTGGCCCCCCAGAGACCGATGTTCTGAAGTTGAATCGCGCAAAGAGACTCTCCTTTGTAACCTTGCTTTTGGTCCTCGCCTGGTGTGCCAGCTGCATATTACGGTTCATCCTCTGAGTCTCTCTGTTCATCTCCTCCAAGGCCTTCTTACTAGCCTTGCGTGTCGGTCTGGCTTGTTGAGTCAATCTCTTAGCACCAGCGTCGTCGGCACTGTCGTCTTCGGACTCCCCCAAGGGCGACTGTTCGACTCTTGACCTTTGCTTAGACTTTTCCTTCGACCATGCTTCTCTAGTAGCCATGTTCTCCTCCTCTGCAGCTTGTTTCGCCTCTCGTTTTGCTTTTTCTCGGGCAACTAGAGCGAGGAATCGCTCATTCTTCTGTGGGTCAAGAGGCAGATCTGAGTCCGAGTCATTGTCTTCGATCTGCGGTTTGGATGACCCTGATGCGGAAGCTTGCCCTGGTGTCAGGAACAAGCCCGGTGGCGATCTACGACTTCTGCTCGGTGTAGCGACTAACGAGATAACCGAAGATGGGCTGGTGGCCTGCTTCTTCCTCCGCCGGCGTGCGATGACAGGGCCTGCGTCTTCGTCATCCGTAGATTGTCTAGGCGAAGATGCCTGTGGACATGGTACTCGATCGTCCTCTTTGCCAGACAGGAGCTGTTTTCTAATTCTCTCGTACGCAGTGGTTGGAGTCTCATCTGCCATGTCCTCATTACTGCTGCTTCGGACGTGGTTTATGTTAGTCTGGTCGTGTAGGCACGCTGCTAGTCTCCCTCGGGGCACGATCCGAGATGCTTCACTTCCATCTTCGCTGCTGTCACCATCCCCATCCTCCGAGTGTCTCTTTGGTGTGAAGGTCCGTGGTTCTGAGCTTACGCTATCCTCTATGGGCTGCCCATAAGGAGGCTCTTGAGTGACTTCAGACTCAGACTCCTCATCTACCGCTGCGACCATAGCCTTGATCTTGCTTCTGGGTGTAAGCTGCGACGATGAACCATTGGAGTGCATGTTGGAGGGCAAGGAGGTTGTGGAGACAGCCGGAGAACGATTGGGCGTGGCTAATTGATCCATGACGAGTATTTGAAAACTTTCGAATGAAGACTGATCACCGCGCGCCTACATTGGGACTTGCTAAGGCATTGCAGTGGTCATTTGCGACATGTACTTCATGCTCAAGTTGCTTGCTCGAAGACGCGATTCCTTGGCGCGCCGCGCCGCGACACGCCTAACGATAAGCCCTACGCTATCATAGCTCCTTTAGGTTACTTTAGTTAAGGACGACGTTCAAGAGAAAACTTGTTGAGCGCAATAAGATGCATTTGATCTTGGGAGTAGCTTGACATGGGTGCACGTCGATATCTGGACTAAACATCTCCTGGCAAGCTACCACGTCAGATACATGACATCCTCCGCACATTACTATGAACCCAACACTATGCTTAAAGGCGTGATCGAGTACACGACTGTTGAACAGGTTTGGTAGGTATTGAGCCGCCATACAAGCCAGTCTACTATGTACAGTGCGAAGTAAGAAGGTCGTATACGTGCGGAACGCATCGACATATGCAATTCGCTTTTCGGCGCCATGCTTGACGATCTGTAAGGGGGGGCGGCAACTCAATGGGGGGGTATCAATGCGGTGGCGTCTCGCTGTTCGAGTAAGGGTAACCGTTGGCACCTGATCGCCTTGAGTTCAAGTACTTCGAGCTAGCGCCTGGGGGTACAGGCAGAGGTCCGGATGGTGGTGGTGCTGGCCGGATGGGCAGATTCGCAGAGCTGAAGCCATCATTCTCCTTTCCTCGGCTCGGAGGTATGGCCGGATTATATCCTGGCGAACGTATTTGAGCTGCCTGTGCGGGATTGAAACCGCTGGTCTCTCTTTGACGGCCGGACGGGATGGTAGAATTGCTTGAAGTTCGTGGGGGAAAAGGACGTTCAGGACCAGGGTTTTGAGAGGATTGGACACCAACACCATTGGAGTCCGACGTTTGTGCACGAGTATTAGCTGGCTCGGCTTGTTTAGGCGGCTTGATGTCTTGGCTTATGGGAATCTCCCCAGATGTCGGCGTCTTCGACGAGGTAGAAGATTCCTTCGAAGGCGACGCGGCAGAATTGCCACGAAGGAGGGATTGAGTGGACGGCGAAAGCTGTGGGGCGAGGTGAGATTTCCGGTTGTGACGCTCCATCATTGAGACTGCCCACTCCTCGAGATCGACAGGCGTTCGCTTGGCGGCCGCAAGAAAGCTGTCATGATCCTGCATAGAATGTCAGCACACATAATGTGAAGCGATTGAATGCCATACATATAGTTGCCTAGGTGTTGGCCGTTCGTCTGGACTCTTGAGTAGACACTTCTGTATCATCTGATCAAGTATCGGCGGGAATGCATCGCTCTTGGGAAGCGTTGGTGCTGGTTCATGTACTATTTGTTGCAGAAGATCAAGAATGCCCATCGGCCCAGCGCTAGCTCTATCTCCAGCAGCCGCATCGCTAGCATCGAAGGGGAATCTTCCGATAGCAAGCTCCATGATCGTCAAGCCCACGCTCCAGATGTCGGACTTGATGGAATACTTAGCACCTTGGATTCTTTCCGGAGCCATGTACGTAGAAGTACCGACGAATGTGTCTGCAATAGAATTGACGAGCTCTCCTGACACGCCGAAGTCGCAAAGCTTGATATTGCCTTTCGAATTGACTAGAACATTCGAGGGTTTGATATCGCGATGCATGATTCGGTGGGTCTCGTAGAGGTAGTTCAGGCCGTTCAGTATTGCTTCGGTAATCTTCCCTAACACATCCACACGTACCGGTCCGAAGTCTCTTGATATGCGGTCGAGAGAACTAGAATCTCGTCAGACATCACACTTGGACGAAGCCTTGATGGTGGCCCACCCGCAGTCCATGTACTCCATACACATGATGACGTCTCCTGAACCACTAAGGAAAGCACCATAGAAAGTGACGATATTATTGGAAGTGCAATCATGCATAATGTGGAGCTCTCGGACGATCTGTTTCCGGATCTTTTCTTTGGCCTCTACATGGATGACCTGTCCATCTTTTCAGCTTGTCCCACGAGACCGCACTACTATTGTTGCTGGGCACATACCTTCTTTGCCATAACCACTTTCGTTGCAGCATGCATGACTTTGCTAACCGTCCCTCCATTGCCAGCTCCCAGCTCTTTCAACACGACCAGATCTTCGCTTCGAAGATCAAGCTTGAATTCCACCCCAATTTCGAGAGTGTCCTGTTGCGATTCATTGCCGATTGCCCCTGGTATCTGCGAGTCGCCGGCTGAGGGAGATGCAGACTTCGCCGGCGGATTGCTCAAGGCAAGACCTTTGACATTTTTGCGTTTCATGGTTCGAACTTGAAAGTCGGACATAGCGGCGACAACCTCCTGATAACCTTGAACAAGCGAGCGAGCAGAGCAATGAATACTCGCAAGAATCCAGAGAGGGGTGAAGCCAGCCCTGAGCGCTGCACCGTGCCCAGCTTAATGCAACGGAGTCATGCGGACAAGATGTGAACGCGGGAGACGGAGAACACCCGCTTAGATGTGCGCCAAGGATTCATATATTAGGTCACCATGGTATACGACGATAGGCCTTCCAGGACAGCGTCAAAGCTCGAAAAGCTCGAAGAGGAGAGGATCAAAGCGACGTTGCTGCTAGCTGCTATTTCTGGTGAAGCTGTTTCGGGTTGCGGAGGACGCCATTGGCCGCCTTCCCTTGCAAGATGGATGACTAACCCAAGACTTTGGCCTTGACATTCACTTTACTTGATCCATCAATCACCATAAGATTGCAAGGCAATAACAATCTCTCGATCTATCCTCGTGGCATCAGCTAAAATGTAAATTGGCATTGGAGTCAGTGCTTCATCTCCGAGAGAGAGCCTAATCACTGGACCGAGCAGTGCCCCTTTCCGTCACATGTCCGCAACCCTATCCTGAAAGAATGCAATGCGAACCGACGCAATAGTAATGTACAAAGGCAGACTCGCTAGGGTATAGTGATGCGATCCAATGATCAATCCAAACGTTCTCAAGAACCCCTAAATAGGCCAAAACTTCCTAAGGTCGAATACAGCAATTTCCGAGCTGCGGTGTAGGGCAACCATGAGACCCTTTGCGGCCCAACGCAAGGAGCGGTGGCGGCACCGTGGGCCTGAGAACGCGGATTCGACCATCATAAGCTTTGTAGAGAACCGTGAAATTTTCCTAGCTCATGCAGGCTGTCATGAAGCTGTGAGCTCTGCCTCGTGTCACCGAAGACTGGATCAGTTCCTCACATATAACGTGACCGTGGTCTGACATTACTGCGTTTTCCAAAGGCGAATAGCGCGATCCAGAATATTCAACGTGCCATGAGCTTGATACAATCAGTACTGAAAAGGAACGCAAACTGTGATCAAGGAGCAGGAGAATCTTCATTCGAGGAAATTTTTATTTGGGTTTCTTTGGTACAAATCTTCTCATTTGCGTACGCGCGGTACCGACTCAACAGGTCAGTGTCGTAAAGCTCGTGTTGCGTCCGAAAGCTGAAATGGGCGGCGATAGCGTGAGTGTTCACTAGAAGAGCTGCGACGCTGTCAGTTGCTGCTCGTAATTCCTCTCATCGAGACCTCTGATCGAGGACTCACGTCTTTCGAGTCTGGCTGTCAATGTTTCCGACAGGAATCGCTCATCGTCAAAGTCATCGAATGGTACTGCATCGAGAACATCTTTACCCCAAATGGCCATGAAGTTGATGTTCATCCGCTCGTATGCCATATCCCAGAGGCCCTCCCTTGCTGGGTCAAGGCCTCCACCGTAATAATACTTACCCAATTGATTCTTCTCGATGTTCTCGAGAAGCGAATAATGGACCTGGGCGGCAAGTGCCCAGCTTGTCCAATCTGGTCCGTAGGCATCATATTTTGCGTTCCCAATTGGGGTCTTATACAGGTTCTTTCGAGCCTGGTCTGCAAGGGGAAGCCAGCGGTGGCCTCTGAATGGTGGCGCCCCCTGAGCGCCTTCGGCTAGTACTTCTCCACCGGTGCCTTTGCTACCAAGTGGAAATGACATTTCCGATCCATTCCATGGTGGTAGCTCCGAAGCTTTCCAAGCTTTGGGTCCAAGCGAGGCAGGTGATTGATCTATAGGAGGCTCCGTCTCTGGCAAGTAAGCATGTACAGCCCCCACGTGATAGTGAAGCCAGCCAGTCTCTGGACTATTAACAAGGTTTGCGACGACATCGAGTGTTTCTGGATGCTTGACTTTGGTGTAGACGATGTCAGGGATAGCATTGTCGCTAAAATAGACCTACGAAACATGATCAACAATCTGACGTTACGGTCACTACGTATATCCGGAAGGCATACCATGTCGTCGTCTATCTTGATAAACATGTTCTTGTCATCAACGGCGTGTTCCCATACGCTCTCGTAACCAAGTTCTGAAAGGATAAGCTTCCTGTAAAGCGGTTCACCGGCAACAAGCTCGTCCATGTATTTGAGATCCTCCTCATTCTTGGTATTTGCAACCCAAAGAACTTCGTCTAGGAAGCCTCCATTGGAAACGAGGTTTCTCTTCAGATAGCAATCGAGGATCTCGACGACCGGTGGTCTCCCAAAGAATATCAGGCCGATAATCTTGAACCCCTTGGGCTTTTCCCATGGGCTGACTGAAGGAGTATTCGTGGCCTGTATATAAGGTGACGCTGGCTTTTCATCGGTGGGTTTCGCGGGTTCTCCCCCCATAGGAGGAGGCAGTGGCTTATACCCATCTGGGTCTTTTGGTGCATGGTGCCTGCCAGGTCTTTTATGCCAGAAAACTGCAATCAGGATAAGCGCAGCCAGCACGCCAAAGGCTATGGAGATGTTCCGAGGCCTTAGCCAGCCAGACGTATTCCGCCATGATCTTCGAGAGCGGTACCAGTCGTCGCCAGAACGGCTGCTACGCTTGTGATGACTGCAATGCCCGTTGCCCACTGTCTCCAAATCGTCGATGCTGTCAAAGGATTCGGAGCGTAGAGGGCGCCGTTGCTCGTGGCTAGATCTAGGCGTAGCGTCTGGGGACATCCTGGGAATGCAACGTAAAGGGTCGGGTAGACTCAAAGAGGAAGTGATGTTGTACAGATACTCGGGTTTGTATAAAAGCAATACAGCCAGAGATTGAGTAAGAAATAGCGAGGAACATGGCTGTGTTAGTAAGACGTCGCGGAGGGCTGAAGATCGGAGATCAGGAGGGCCAATGATGCGCGTCTTGGCGTGACTGAGCCGTCTTAACTAGCTTTGTTGAATACGAGGGTTTCACAATCGAACCATCTGCTTCCGAATCCGAAGCCCCATTCTCGATTCCGCCAACAAGCAAGTCCAGATACGGAGGAAGACACCAAAAGTCCTGGCACACGCTAGTAGTGCCAGTGTGGCTAACTGGAGGTCACCGGAGCGACCCCCTAGAGATCATCACCGGGGCGATTGCAATCGCTGCTTACGGGTCACCCGTCACCTGACAGTTCACCTGTAGCCCCTGGACAGCCCCTGCCAGCCATATCTTGGCATTGCCGGGACTTTTGGTGTCCTCCACCGTACCAAGGTCCCATGCGCTATCAGAGTTGTGAGTTCTGGAAATAGAGGCCTGAGTACTGAGTAGGCCGTCTATCTTCTGTCTGTTCATCCTGCAACGTTTTCCGCTTTCCTTTCACCACCGGCCCCTAACTTGGCCTCCGCCCTTTCTCCTTTTCTCTCGCCAGCCTCAAACATTCTTGCTACTGCTTCTACTGTCGTATTACCACCGCTTAGAATAATTCCAATATCCCATCCTTCCTCTCCGCCTTCCTTTTCCACCAAGTGTCGGAACTCTTCGTCATACAGACAAACCGCCAAGCCAACCACAGCACTCGGTTCCACGAAGACCTTCATTCGCTCCAGTACCAATTTCATGGCGCTCAGTATCTGGTCTTCGCTAACAGCAAATACGCCTCGCACTTTTGACTTGTCATTAATCACCGTCCACGTGAGCTCACCAACAGGCGTTCGTAGGCCGTCCGCGATAGTCAGGGTCTTGACTGTAGTGATGCGCTCGTTTGCTGCAAGACCTCGCCGACCATCATCTGCACCTTCGAACGAAGGCTCGGCTCCAAAGACTGCTGTTCCGGTACCACTGAGCGCAGTAGCAACTCCGGAAAGCATACCGCCGCCGCCTAAAGGCGCGATCACGGCATCCAGATGCCTAATTCCCTCTTTCCGATTCATGCTGTCATCGCTTTGCTCGCCATTGCTCTGCGCATCACCATTAAGGGTCACGCTTTTTTGATGGTGGACGCTCAGGCTTGGGTCCTCCCAGGTCAATTCCCTTACCTGCTCCTCCAGCTCTAGAGCCATAGTTCCTTGGCCGAGTATTATGTTAGGATGATCATAAGGCGGCACTAAAACAGCACCTGTTCGCTTGATCACATCTTCCACGACTGCCTCCCGCTCCTGAGAAGTGCTTCCGCTGAAGATGACTTCGGCGCCATAGCCTTGTGTCGCGGCGATCTTAGAAGGGGTCGATATCGTGGGCATGACAATGTGGGCAGGAATACCGTGAGTCCGCGCCGCTAGGGCAAGTGCTTGAGCATGGTTACCTGTGCGCCAGATTTCATTCAGCAGACTATTTTTGCCATGCCCCCATTCGAAGCGTACGTGGCTGAAATACCTGAGCTATGCGTGACTACGCCTCGCGACAGTTCCTCTCTATTCAATCGCGCCAATGCATGGAAAGCGCCTCGAGATTTGAAGGCGCCAATGCGTTGATAGTTTTCGCACTTAAAGAAGAACTTTATGTTAGGGCGTGCCGGCCTCTGACCCTCAGATGGAATTCCAACAAGCGCTCCGGGTGATTGAGGTGTAGACGCAAGATTCGATAAGGTATTTGAAGTTAGTACCGGTGTCCGATGGATATGCCTCTTGATCAATTCATGAGCGGAATGCACAGAGGACCTTGTAAGCGGAAGCTCTTCGGCGCCGTCAGCCATGTACATGTAGTCAAGTGGAGGTCACAATGAGGAGTAATTCGTCGATATTTCAGATTCAGTATTTTGTTATTGTCAGTGTTCATGAAGTGACCCGGTCATGGAAATGCACAGATATGAAGACGATGTGCGTCAGCCCGCATTAGGCTCTCGCCGGTTACGGCAGATCCTGTCCCTGTCCAAGGTACGATATGTAAAGTCCAAGCAGACCACGAACTTTTGTCAGCACCACGGGCGCCGATGGTATCATACAAATGCACCTCCATAGCCATAAGCTAAAGGGAGAACTCTCAATGTCATATTTGATTCTCCGGGCGTAAAGATCTGGTTGGATGATTAGCCTGTTTACGGGACTCCAACAAACAGTGGATGTGCTCACCGAACAGCTTTCCCGGCTCGCCATATCTCCAAATCTCGGATTTGCTGCATCTCTTCTTCGTACTTCTCTCGGTAATCCGGCTGCGAGTTGAATTCCAACGACCTCTGTGTCTCCTTGCCATCCTTTACACTGTCGTACAATTCATTGAAGACTGGCTTCAGTGTGTCTTTGAATTTGGAGGACCAGTCTGAACTTTGTAAGCATTTTGACAGTGTAGGATCACAAGCAGACCCACCTATTGCCCCGCGCCTGGCTGTGGTAGAACATGCCGCATACATCCAATCCATGCCATTTGCCCCAATTAGCGGGTACAGGCTCTGGGTGGCTTCCTCAACGGTTTCATTGAAGGCCTCGCTTGGGCTGTGGCCTCTTTCGCGCAGGACTTCGTATTGCGCAAGGAACATGCCATGAATGCCGCCCATCAGACAGCCGCGTTCACCATAGAGATCTGAATAGACCTCTTTCTCGAAAGTAGTCTTGTAGAGATATCCGCTACCTACGGCAACACCAAGCCCAATGGCTTTCTCCTCGGCTTTGCCTGTGACATCTTGAAACACGGCTACCGAAGAGTTGATACCGCGGCCTTCTTTGAACAGCGATCGAACCGTTCGTCCAGAGCCCTTCGGCGCAACGAGAATGACATCAATATTCTTGGGTACGTCCACTTTTGTAAGGTCCTTGAACACTGGAGAGAAGCCGTGTGAAAAGTAAAGGGTCTTCAATCAATTAGGAAGTCCCTTTTGGTCTGATGAGGGGTAGATAACAGCCTACCTTTTCCTTTGTCAATTGCGGCTTGATAGCAGGCCACGTCTCGCTTTGCGCAGCATCGCTGAGCAAGTTCATAATAATTGTTCCTTTGGAGATTGCCTCGTCAATGTCGAACAAGTTAGTCCCTGGGATCCAGCCATCATCCTGAGCTTCCTTCCAAGATGCGCCGTTCTTTCGCACGCCAATGATGACATTTAGTCCGTTATCTCGAAGATTGAGCCCCTGTCCGTGGCCTTGAGAACCGTACCCGATCAGAGCAAGTGTATCATTCTTGAAGTACTCCTAGGAAAGGCTATTAGACCAGTGGTCGCTCAGGAGTACGAAGACGGTCTAGAGACCGAAGAGCTAAAGGCCTAATTCAAACGTACCAGGAGCTTCGACCTAGGCCAATCTTCGCGTTCTGAGAACGGTCAGCATAAGAAAGGGAGTCCTGCAAATCGCTGTTACATACCAAATACAGTCTCTTTGTGTCCGGCGAAGTCAATCTGCTTGAGGCCACGAGACTGTTGCAGCGAATTCCGAACCACGGGCTTTGGAAAGGCCACAATCCCGGCTCTGGATGCGCTGAGGCTAGACAGGAACGTTCTCCTCTGAGTGGGTGCGGTCAATTGGCGGCCTAGTGGTGATCTTAACACTCGGGTGAATTGACGAGACGACATCTTGCACAGCCGTAACTTCGAATAGAGTGACTGAGGACTCAATGGCTCACGCTTGGATATTGAAGCGGTCTGAATGAGCTCCGCAATGATATTTCACAGCGCTGCCAAGACTCCGTTATCGGTTGCGACTCATGGACCCTGAGTGAGCCCTACAGAGCTCCGTCTCGCTTATTCTCCACACACAAAGGCCTTTGGTTTCGACATTCATCGAGAAGCTCTGTTCGCACAAGAACCGCCAACATGTCGGAACAATTGGTGATGCGAGGTGTTCTGGAAGGCCACAGTGGTTGGGTTACAAGTCTGGCAACATCATTAGAGAAGTGAGCATGGCAGATCCTCCGGCATAGAAGAATCCAAACTGAACTTCACTTAGCCCGAACATGCTCCTATCGAGCAGCCGTGACAAGACACTCATTATCTGGAACCTCACCCGCGACGACCAAGCATACGGTTACCCAAAACGAAGCTTACACGGCCATTCTCACATCGTCTCTGATTGCGTCAGTGCTGCACGACAATCTGCGAGCTATTCCGTTGACGCAACTTAGGTAATTTCCTCCGACGGAGCCTATGCTCTCTCAGCTTCCTGGGACAAGACTCTCCGCCTCTGGGAACTCGCTACCGGTGTCACTACCCGCCGCTTCGTAGGTCACAACAACGATGTACTCTCCGTCTCCTTCTCCGCCGACAATCGCCAAATCGTTTCCGGATCGCGCGATCGTACGATTAAGCTATGGAACACTCTTGGCGACTGCAAGTATACCATCACCGATAAAGGTCACACCGAATGGGTATCATGTGTCCGCTTTAGTCCCAATCCTCAGAACCCGGTCATTGTGAGCGCTGGATGGGATAAACTTGTAAAGGTACGTCCAAAGTTCCTAACATGGAGATGAGGTATCAAAGGATGCTATGCAAGCTTTAAGTATTTGCTACTTCAGAGCCTATTGGCCATGAGACAAACATTCACCGGCGTACTGATGACAACAAATTACCTTGACCACTTGCTGCCAATCGCAGGCTGGGGCTGACAGGTCTCTCCTATTTAGGTCTGGGAGCTTGCCTCCTGCCGCATTCAGACCGACCACATCGGGCACACTGGCTACATCAACACCGTCACCATTTCCCCCGACGGCTCCCTTTGCGCCTCCGGTGGCAAGGATGGCACCACCATGCTTTGGGACCTGAACGAATCCAAGCACCTCTACTCCTTGACCGCTGGCGATGAGATCCACGCCCTCGTGTTCTCTCCCAACCGCTACTGGCTATGCGCCGCTACCTCCAGCTCGATCATCATTTTCGATCTGGAAAAGAAGAGCAAGGTTGATGAACTGAAACCTGACTACACTGCAGTGGGGAAGAAGAGCCGGGAGCCAGAGTGTGTGAGCTTGGCTTGGAGCGCGGATGGACAGACACTGTTTGCTGGGTACACGGACAACTTGATCCGTGCCTGGGGAGTCATGTCAAGATCGTAGATGAGGGAAAGGGGAACGTGAATGAGCATGTACTGAACGAGACCACGTCTGCAAAGGCGCTCCAATCGAGCAAAATGATATCTATCCAGGCGTGTGAACTTTTTCTCAGGCTCGTTTTCCTGGAACACACAGCTCAGCGACTCCTGGAACCCAAATTCCGCGCGCCGACCTACCCTACCAGATCAAATGACTATTCCACCAAAACCGATGCCCAGTGAGAGCTTCTAAGCTACACCGTTCACATGTTGAGCCCACTCACAGTTCAACTCTTTGCAAGTTTCTTGTATGCTTGCGATTAACAGAATGTCACCGTTCCTAACGTGCGTTCCAGGAATCGGCCAGAGGAGAGTGCACTTCTTCGATGCTTCTCTAAGCGTTCCGCTTGTCTAATCGCATGATCGCCTCCCTTCCCCTCATCACTCCTTCTTGGAAGCCTATCTTCTTGCTAAACTCCATTCCCTGCTCATAAGTCTTCCTAGCCGTCGAGATATCACCTTCCATCTCAGCGAATTCCCCCAAGTTGATCTGTGTAACCGCACATGCCGTGTCGCATTCTTCTGTCCGTGTTGGTGATTTCCGAAGTGACTGATCAATGTCGAGGGCTTTTTTCGCCCATGTACGTGCGGAGTCGATCTGAGCTGTAGATGATGGCGAGGGCATACCGCCTGTGGGAGGAGGGTTTTGAAGGGCGAGGGAGATCGAGAGATTGTTCACTGTGGGTCGGTTCAGTGGATATTTCAAGGAGGGACAAAGTATGAAGGATCTTACTTAGTGTGATAGCATGACAATTATTCATAGGTATCAAGGCAACCGCCTGCAAAAACAGCGGCGCCGCTAGGAAATGCTGATTCCTTGCCTCATAGTGGCTCCCCAAAGCTACACGCACCACCACCATCATCAGCGATTTTACGCAAAACCTCGCGACACCAAAAGGAACCTTACACTCCAGCGCCGCCCCGATTTCCTCCCTACTCAACCACTCCCCCTCCCCCTCTTTCACCCCCTCCCTCTCCCTCCTTTCCCGCTCCCTCAACACCGTCGTCACCGCCCACACCAGCTTCTCCTCCGCCGCCTCCTGATTCCCCACCCTCTCATCGGCATACAGCTCTCCAATCCTCACACTGATCCCCACCATCTTCTTCAACACACTTGTCCTCCTCTCTCGATTCTCTCCCTTCCTCCCTCTCCCCAGATCCTCCATCCACTCCCCACAATCCCTCTGTATAATCTCCAACACCTCAATCGCGCGTTGCACGTCCCCAATATTCTGCATCAGCGCACTCAGCTTAATCTTGATCCCTAGCACCTCATCGCTAAACGCATCCATGCCGACCTCCTGCGCCGCCAGCAGCGCCTGCTTGTAGTACTTGACCGCGTTGCGGGGCTGGATGTCAACGGAGGAGTAGAAGATGGCTTTGCGCAGCTTTTGCGCGACGACTTCGGGGTAGGCGGCGTGTTGCTCGAGGATAAAGTATTTGTAGATGTAGTTGCTGTAGACGAGACATGAGGCGCCGAAGAGGATGAAGAAGGTGGCGAGGGTGACGGAGAAGGGGTTCTCGCGCCAGAGCTTGCGGGCGGCGGTGCGGGTGGTTATGGGGCGATGGTGGGTGTGGGTGGGCCATTGTGCGCGGAGAGAGGCGTGGGGGAATCGTTTGTGGTGTAGGGGGGTTGGGTGGAAGTGTGGAGAGGTGCGGAGGGTGGAGCGGAGGGCGCGGGGGAGGGTGCGGGCGAACATGGTGAGGATGAAACAATGTTCAAGGGACCATATCGTGACAGTCAAGATGGTATCTACTGTATGCGTTGAACGGTTGGTAAAAGAATCGATATCGCAGTCACGCAACGCTAAGCCCGCGTCCCGTTTCAGGCCAATGACGTCGATCATAGGGTCTTGAGCTCTCGCTTTACGCGTCATATCTTTACTTCCGTCACATCTCAACGGCAATTGGAAATCTACGGCATAGCATCCGCAGGCGTCAGGATGTGTGGGCGCTATGCTCTGGGCATTGTAAGTTATGCAAGTGCCACTCGCGCGAAGGGACACTAAATCCATAAAGCGAGCCTCGTTCGTCCGGCATCAACTTCAGGAGCACGATATGCCCGTTGAAGAAGCTCCAGAGGATGACGATGTCCGGCAAACCTATAATTTTGCCCCTGGCAGTCATGGACTTGTTTACAGAGCGGATGTACCGGAGTATGGTGCGGGTAGACCGCATGATGAGGGTGCAGGACACACAGTGGATGATCCCGCGGAGAGCGAGGAGACCCCATCTGGACTCGAGGACCCGAAAGAGACCAAGTACAAGCTTCAAGCTATGAAATGGGGTACGTTACTACAGGCCGAGGCTCTGTGCCCATGAGCGTTCCAGCTGATTGTGCTTTTCGCAGGCTTAGTGCCCTTCTGGACAAAGCGGAACCCTGATTATGGCAGTGTCATGAAGACCATCAACGCTCGGGATGACTCTTTGGCTAAAAGTGGAGGCATGTGGAATACTATGAAGCAGAAGAAGAGGTGCATCGTGGTTGCACAGGGTTTCTATGAATGGCTGAAGAAGAACGGTGGAAAGGAGAAGATACCGCACTACGTCAAGCGCAAGGATGAACAACTTATGTGTTTCGCGGGTCTTTGGGACTGCGTCCAGTATGAAGGGTCTGACGAAAAACACTACACCTATACGATCATCACCACAGACTCGAACAAACAGCTTTCCTTCCTCCACGACCGTATGCCTGTCATACTGGAGAATGGGTCCGATCAAATACGTACGTGGCTCGACCCACAACGCTATGAATGGTCAAATGAGCTTCAATCCTTACTCAAGCCATTTCCTGGGGAACTGGAGTGCTATGCTGTCGATAAAGCTGTCGGCAAAGTGGGCAATAATTCTCCGGCGTTCATCGTGCCCGTAGCGAGCTCAGAGAACAAGAACAACATCGCCAACTTCTTTGGAAATGCGAAGAAGTCTGCCAAAGGCGAAGGAGAAAAGAAAGAAATCACAAAGGAGGAAGTCGAAACCGAAAAGAAAGCTGGCAAAGTCGAAAGTGAGAGAGACGAGCAGCGCGTCACCAAAGATCAGAGCAGCACAGAAGACAACGCACCGCTACCGTTCCCACCCACAGCCCCACAAAAAGCAGGCTCAAAACGAAGTCACGAGGATGCGGTCGGCGATGCCGAAAAGAAGGCGAAAATTGCGAGAACCGACGACAGCGAGGCACATCAGCCGACGATAATTTCATCCGAAAAGGCAGCCGGCAGACAGACGAGAAGCGCAACCAGTAACGGTACGAAAGGAAGCCCGGTCAAGGCCGGGGATGGCAGCCAAAGGATTACGAATTTCTTCAACAAGTGAGGCATTTGCCGTGATGGTGCATATATATATGCGGAGACTGTGATGAGAGTGCATAGCAGGGCATCGATTCAATTGTGCAAGGGCACGCTCCCACCCTTGGCAGCCACAAAGAACGCCTCGCATGTACGAAGTAGGCGGCAAATACCACGTGTCGATACGGGAAGACGATAGGAGCGATAGGCGCCTGGCGAGGTTGATCATGTCAACGTTTTCGTGGGGGTTCTCGCCGGGGGTTTGGGGTCAAGCTCTCGATGCAATGCCACGGCAAGTGTAGATTTCAGAAGTCAGAAATCAGAATATCACGTTCCTATGCTGATGCATATACCATATGCACCCCGTACCCCCGTATGTAGCAGTTGCTTTACGCACGTACCATTGTCGTTCTTTCTCGCTCCTTCGGCTTGGTAATGATTGGTGATGAAAGTCGGCAGCGAGGGGATTGAAGCAGAGCCTATGAATAAGCGCCAGAGCTGTAGTCAGCGACGCACATGATGTGCTGGATGATGCGGGTGACCCTGTGTGTCATGCAATGCAATGCAATGCAATGCAAGGCGGGGCGGCGAGGATGGCTTGGCCGCCTGCGAGAAATAAGTTGCAGCATCTGAAGTAATGCCAGTCAGAGGATGACGCTTCGGAGACCAACGGCACTTTCTCGGCTTGCAAGGTTTTCCAACATGCTTCGATCCCTAGTCCTTGCCCACCACCCAAAGTCAATTCAATATGACAGTGAAGCGCCTGTGCCCTTGCTCTAACCTTGCTTTCTCCAACCTGCATATCCACAACACACCCTCTTACGGTCCATTGCGGGGTCCTGCCACGGACGGACAGGCTCTTCGTCGTTGGAGTTGGAACCCCTGCTGCTCTGCTCTCTGATGCGTCCGGATTGAATGAAGAGCGGGAAGGAACCCCAAATAAACGTGCCATGTTCCAATCCTGGATACGTCTTGGTCAGTCGAACTCAGGGCGCTCGATCTGCTAGAAGGCCATTCCCGGAGAAATGTTGCTGGACACACAAATCCCAGTGAACGACATCCATTTCCTTGATCCTTAGGCTCTACTTATATTCAATATGTTCACTACAGCAAGGTCCTTGTCGAATCTGAATGTTCCCCGTCTGAAGACACGCAAAGCCTTGATTGTGATCAATTTGCAGAAAGACACTTTCTATCAGGATGACGATGCCTTCAACTGCAAAAACTCTGGATTTGTCGAAGAAGTCAAGAACCTCATCCCCTGCTTCAGGGACATTGGCGATGTTGTCTGGGTCCAGACAGAGATAGCTTGGCCTGCTGGTTCCTCTCCAAGGACACCTAGTATAGAGGACGACACAGCCGAAAGCCCCAGGAAGGACCGCCAAACTCATAAAGATTCAGACCAGTGGTTGGATGGTGACAGAGATGAGAGCCAGACCGAGGAAAACGAATCTCGGCCTAGGCCGGCAAAGCCAGTGAAATGGAAAGATACTCAGGCATATCATCTCCTAAGCCACGTGAAGTCCATGGAGATGCGCGCCTCCGCGCAGGCCAGCGTGAAGCAGCGACCTGTCAGCAGGAAGGTCCTGAATGATAATACGAATGTATGGGAAGAGCAGCTAGCTAAGTCTACAAGAGGCCAGGAACCCAAGTTCTACATTGCTGGTACCTCTGGAGCAGAGCTCCTGGATGACTTGAAAGATCTCGTGGACAAAGAGAGGGACATGACCGTGATCAAGCAATTTTATTCAGCCTTCGACCAGACATCTTTACTCATGTCACTACGGATGAGGCTCGTCACGGAAATCTATATATGCGGATCTTTCACTAATATAGGTGTATACGCAACCGCTGTGGACGCTGTTCAACATGGCTTCGAAGTCAACATTGTCGAAGACTGCGTTGGATACCGCAGCGCAGACAAGCACGATGAGGCCATGCGCCAGATGGCAGATGTCTTAGGCGTCAATGGTACCGACAGCGAGGAGATCATTGCGGAGCTGGGAGGGCGAGCACCACCTGATACCGCAGAGCCGATGTTCTCTAGTCGTGACCTCGGAAGCATCAAACTTGAAGAGTCTTCCTCGGATACAGCCCAGTCCATGGTTGCGCCAGCCCGCGGGGCTACGAATCGGAAGAACGCTGAGACTAGTAAGAGACCCCCATCCAGACACCCCAAAGCATATGAATCTCTAGAGACCACGGCTACACAGACTTCAGGTCGAGGCATTGAAGACATTGCATCAGACGTAGAGACGACGAAATTGGCAGCGGGCAGAAGGGTATGCGATCAATCAGGCGAACGATCTCCATTTCCAGGCCCAACAGCTTCAAAATTGAAAGGCCGGAAGTCCCTGCTTACTAGCTCTTCAACCTTGAAGGAACCAGGCGACAAGATAGGTACTGGAGATTCGCACATCATCCACAACATCCTCACGTCCCCCTGTTGCGAGGAGGCTTTCGACATGGTAAGAGACGAGGTAGCTTGGCAGGTCATGCACCATCGGGGTGGAGAGGTTCCTCGCCTGGTCGCTGTCCAGGGTCAGGTTGAAAACGACGGCACCGTACCTCTATATCGACACCCTGCAGATGAATCTCCGCCATTACTTCAATTTTCACCAGCAGTCGACAGCTTGAGGAAACAGGTAGAAAGGACTGTGAAGCAGCCACTTAATCACGCGCTAATTCAGCTCTATCGGGATGGCAATGATAATATCTCGGAGCACTCCGACAAGGTAGGCTCCATGATTCGCGCCCTGAATAGCAAGCAATATCTGACACGCACAGACTTTGGACATCGTCCGTGGCTCCATCATCATCAACCTCAGTCTTGGCGCACAGCGCGTTATGACTTTACGAACGAAGAAGCCCAGGCGGACTCATAATTCAGCGGACGCAGAAGACAATCCGCAAACTCAGCGAATCCCGTTGCCTCACAATTCAGCATTCGTACTCGGACCACAAACGAATGCTCATTGGCTCCATGGTCTACGGGCAGACAAGCGACTAGAGCAGCATAAGGGTGTCGAAGAGAAGTCTTACAGAGGCGAGCGGATTTCCATTACCTTCAGGCACATTGGTACCTTCATGAATGAAAGACAACGATGCATCTGGGGTCAAGGAGCGAAGGGTAAGACGAAAGCTACCGCTGGTACTATTCCATCCGGTGATGTCGCTCAGATGGAAGCCATGATCGTTGCATTTGGAAGAGAGAACCAACGACCGGAGTTCGACTGGGATGCCGAATATGGGCAAGGTTTTAACGTCGTCAACTTGGTGGAGGACACGCATCGGTGACGGGGTCGTAGGGAGAATATTGTTCGACTCAAGACGGTAGGGATCCCCAACGAACACCAGCTCTGCTTGCGAATGAGGACGATAAGATGTTAGACGTGATCAAGGCTCTTTTTTGATGAACATAGATCCCGCTTCATCACTGTACAAATGCCAAATATTGTGCGTACATATGTCGGACACCACTGATCCTGGGTCAAATTCACCATGTGCTGTCGAAGGATTTCAGGGACCGCACGTTCCTCCAGCATTCCTCCTCCAGTCTGCCGTGAGTCACCCGATTGCTTCATGTCGCTTGCAATTCTTGACATTTCGCCACTTTGGCGCAACAACTTATCGTTAGTCGTTCAGTCTATGACGATTTCGTCAATACGTTGTTCCAGAGCTCAAAAAACTTGCTTCTTGGTTCAGCCAGCTTTTGCAGCACCCTGCCAGCGCATAGGATACACAGCAAACAGCCCCGAGAGGGACCCACTTCAACATTGACGACCGATACGCAGCCTTGAAGGGCTTCGAAAACCAACGATACCATAGATAGTCCACCGGAGACGAAGCAGGCTTTGATTCGACTCTTTCATTAACCGAAGGCGAACGTGTACACGCTTGGAAACATAAATCATTGAAACTAAGGCGCACAAGAAGTCAATTAACGCTGTCATGTGCATCATACGAATCCCAACGTACGTAGGAGCCATGTATACTTCTGACTCCCATATCATTCAGTCTGCAGCAATGCTTCTCAGTGATACTGTATTTCAACGTTAGGTAAAAGCAGCCCGCCATTCACAATGTCAAACCTTTTCTTTGCCGCGAGTCTGCTAAACAAATTCGACACCGCATTGCCCTCTTACATGCCTACACCTTACCAGCATCATAGCAATGTTCACATGAGCTATGGATGTTACACGCCCAATTCAGGGGCAGCGGCGACGCTTCCCGCATCTGGCCAAAGCCGAGGTCCAGACAGAAGCGAGTCACCTCTTCTTCAACCTCCTCTTGAGACAAAGACAAATAAGAACGACTTCCCAATCCGTCTCCCCTTGATAAATAACATGCGACGCTCTATACCAATAGATACACCTTACCACTGTGCATAGCCCAACATATAGACCAGCACCCCGCCCACAATGGCAGAAGACCAGCCCCCACCCCCAACCTACAAGTACTTCAACCTCACCTACCCCCACCCCTACGTCGCCCACGTCGAGATCAACCGCCCGGAGAAACTCAACTCCTTCATAGAGCCGTACTCACCCCTCCCCCACCCCCCAAAACCCCCATCCCTTCCCACCCCAAAACCCCACAGCTAACCACCCTTCCCCTCAAGATGTGGCTCGAGCTCCCCCTTATCTTCACCCATCT
>JAABUQ010003597.1_pt1 | contig 28124 bp, 30 predicted proteins | sample 5560001 | NCBI WGS metagenome assembly JAABUQ01 (sample SAMN10711888, study PRJNA513371) | rock metagenome | isolation source: Antarctica rocks | place: Antarctica: Victoria Land, Finger Mt nord | collected 2015-12-18 | reverse complement strand
AAAGCCCCCTCCCCTTGCGGGAGGGGGTTGGGGGAGGGGGCGCCGCTCACCTCGAAATCGACCTTGACGCCATCGCCGCCAACTGGCGGGTGCTGCGCGACCGGCACCCGACCGGCGCCGTCGCGGCGGTGGTCAAGGCGGACGGCTACGGCCTCGGCGCGCGGGCGATCGCCGCGCGGCTGCATCGCGAAGGCTGCCGCCACTATTTCACCGCGCAGCTCGACGAGGCGCTGGCGATCCGCGACGCCGTGCCCGACGCCATGCTCGCCACGCTCAACGGCCTCCTCCCAGGCACCGCGCCCGAGTACGCGGCGCGCGGCATCCTCCCGGTGCTCGGCTCGCTCGTCGAGATCGAGGCATGGGCGGCCGAAGCGCGCAGCGCCGGGCAGACCCTGCCGGCCCTGGTCCACATCGACACCGGGATGTCGCGGCTCGGGCTGGATGCCGGCGAGCTCGCGAGCTTGCGCGTGGACGGGACACAGCTCGACGGCATCGCGTTGCGCTACGTAATGACGCATCTCGTATCCTCCGAAATGCCGGGCGACCCGGCCAACGCCCGCCAGCTCCGCCGCTTCGCCGACGCCTGCGCGGCGTTCCCCGGCGTCCCTCGCAGCATCGCCAACTCCTCCGCCATGTTCCTCGGCGCGGACTACATGGCCGATCTCGCCCGCCCGGGGGCCGCCCTCTACGGCATCAACCCGACCCCGGGCCGGCCCAACCCGATGCGTCCGGTGGTCCGGCTGCTGGCGCGGGTGCTGCAGGTGCGCGAGATCGCGGCGGGAGAGACGGTCGGCTATAGCGGAACCTGGCAGGCCGCCCGGCCGAGCCGCATCGCCACCGTCGGCGTCGGCTACGCGGACGGATGGCACCGCGCCCACTCCGGGCGCGGCGCGGCGTTTTTTGACGGCAGGCCCGTCCCGCTGGTAGGGCGTGTCTCCATGGACCTGACCACCTATGACGTGACCGGGCGCCCGGAGATCGGTCCCGGCAGCATCCTCGAGCTGATCGGTCCCAGCACCCCGCCCGATATCGCGGCCGAGGCCGCCGGGACGAACGGCTACGAGGTGCTGACCTTGCTCGGTCGGCGGTTCGCACGGACCTACCGAGGAGCGTGAACACCGTCCTCGACCTGCTCGCCGCGGTCGGTCGCGCGGTCGGCGATGCGTGCCGGTTCACCGGCCGGCTCGCCGCTTTTGCCTTATCCGGGGTTTCGCATCTGCTGCGGCCGCCGTTCTACTGGCGCATGTTCGGCCGCGCGATGTTGGAAATCGGCTTCTTCAGCCTGCCGGTGGTTGCACTGACGGCCGTCTTCACCGGCATGGTGCTGGCGCTGCAATCCTATACCGGTTTCGCCCGGTTCTCGGCCGAGAGCGCCATCGCCAGCCTCGTCGTGCTGTCGGTCACGCGCGAGCTCGGCCCGGTGCTTGCCGGGTTGATGGTGGCGGGCCGGGTCGGCGCGGCAATGGCGGCGGAGATCGGCACCATGCGGGTGACCGATCAGATCGACGCGCTTTCCACCCTGTCCACCAATCCGATGAAATACCTGGTCGCGCCCCGGCTGCTGGCCGGCACCATCGCCTTGCCGCTGCTCGTGGTGGTGGCCGACATCCTCGGCGTGCTGGGCGGCTACATCATCGCGGTGGTGAAACTCGGCTTCAACGACGCCACGTACCTGCGCAACACGCTGGATTTCGTGCAAACGATCGACGTGGTGTCGGGCCTGGCCAAGGCCGCCGTGTTCGGCTTCCTGATCACGCTGATGGGGTGTTTTCAGGGCTACAACAGCCGCGGCGGCGCACAGGGCGTCGGGGCCGCGACGACCGCCGCGGTGGTCGCGGCCTCGGTGTTGATCCTGGCGTTCGACTACCTGCTGACCGAGTTGTTCTTCGCCCGATGACTCCGAAGATCCGGGTGCGCGGTCTGCGCAAGGCGTTCGGCGACAAGCTGGTGCTGGACGGCATCGATCTCGACGTCATGCCGCACACCTCGATGGTGGTGATCGGCGGCTCGGGCTCCGGCAAGTCGGTGCTACTGAAGTGCATCCTCGGGCTTCTGCAAGCCGATTCGGGCAGCATCGAGATCGACGGTCGGGACGTGCTACGGCTGCGCCGGGCCGACGCGGAAGCCGCGCGGGCGCGGATCGGCATGCTGTTCCAGAACGGCGCGTTGTTCGACAGCCTGCCGGTTTGGGAGAACGTGGCGTTCGGCCTGCTGGCCCAGCGTCGGCTGTCCCGCGCGTCGGCGAGGGAGCGAGCCGCCGAGGTGCTTTCGCAAGTGGGGCTGGCGTCCAGCGTGGGCGAGCTCTACCCGGCCGAGCTGTCCGGCGGAATGCAGAAGCGCGTGGCGCTGGCGCGGGCGATCGCGGCGCAGCCCGACATCATGTTCTTTGACGAGCCAACCACCGGGCTAGACCCGATCATGGGCGCGGTGATCGACGGGCTGATCGTCGATTGCGTCAAACGGCTCGGCAGCACGGCGGTGGCGATCACGCATGACATGGCCAGCGCCCGACGCATCGGCGACGCCGCGGCGATGATCCAAGGCGGCAAGATCGTGTGGAACGGCCCGGCCGCCGCGCTGATGGACAGCGGCAACCCCTTCGTCGAGCAGTTCACGCACGGCCGGCGGGAGGGGCCGATCCAGATGGAGCTGCGGCGGTGAGGGGCGCCGTGCTTGTAGCCGCCCTGCTGATCCCTCAACCCGCCCGAGCCGATAGTGCCGACCAGCTCGTCGGCCTATTCATGCAATCCTGCCTCCCGTTTGCCGGCGATGCCGCCGGGCTGCGGAAATGGGCGGGGGGGATTGGCCTGCGGGCTCTGCCGCCCGGTGGTCAGTCGGCGTTCCTGCAGGGCCAGCGGGGCCTCGCGTTCGACGCCACCAATACCGAAGGCAAATTCGTCGTGATCTCCGGCGACGGCGGCTTTTGCGCAGCCGTGGCGGATCGCGGCGCCCGCGCTCGCATCACCGCCGGTCTGGAACAAGCCCTCGGCGCGACGAGCGTCCGTTTCGTGGTGACGGCGGACCGCGACGACCCGCAGGAGCCTGCCCTGCGTCATCGCGACTACCGCGCCCGCAAGGGCGACCGAGCATGGCGGATCGTGCTCAGCACCGGCGCGCCCGACTCGGGGGCGCATCCTATGCTGAGCGCCACGCCCGAGTAGTCATGCCCCGATCCGTTGCCCGCTACGTCTGCCAAGCCTGCGGCGCCGTCACCGCGAAATGGGCGGGGCGGTGCGAGAGTTGCGGCGAGTGGAACACCATCCTCGAGGAACCCGCCGAGGCGCGACCGGGTGCGGCAGCCAAGGCGGCAACCGGACGGCGGGTCAGCTTCGTCGGTCTCGCCGGCACCGCCGATCCGCCGCCGCGCAGCGCCACGGGGATCGCCGAGCTCGACCGCGTGCTCGGCGGCGGGCTGGTCGCCGCATCGGCGGTGCTAGTGGGCGGCGATCCCGGCATCGGCAAGTCCACGCTGATGCTGCAGGCCGCGGCGTCGCTGGCGCGGGCAGGACGACGGGTGCTGTACATCTCCGGCGAGGAAGCGATCGAGCAGATCAGGCTGCGCGCGCGCCGGCTCGGCCTGACCGACGCACGGCTCGACCTCGCGGCGGCGATCAACGTCCGCGACATCGCGGCCAGCCTGGAGCAGGAGAGCGACGCCACGCTGGTGGTGATCGACAGCATCCAGACGATGTGGCTCGACACGATCGACAGCGCGCCGGGCACGGTCGGGCAGGTACGGGCGTGCAGCTTCGAGCTGATCCGGCTGGCGAAGTCGCGCGGGTTCGCCCTGGCATTGGTCGGCCACGTCACCAAGGAGGGTGCGATCGCCGGGCCGCGCGTGCTGGAGCACATGGTCGACGCGGTGCTCTACTTCGAGGGCGATCGCGGGCACCAGTTCCGCATCCTGCGCGGGGTGAAGAACCGCTTCGGCGCGACCGACGAGATCGGCGTGTTCGAGATGACCGAGCAGGGGCTCGCCGAGGTGCCGAACCCGTCGGCGCTGTTCCTGGCCGAGCGGCGCGGCAACATCTCGGGAAGCGCCGTGTTCGCGGGCCTGGAGGGCACGCGGCCGGTGCTGGTAGAAGTGCAGGCGCTACTCGCACCCAATGCGGGCGGCTCCGGTCGCCGCTCGGTGGTGGGCTGGGACAGCGGCCGGCTATCGATGCTGCTGGCCGTGCTGGAAACCCGCTGCGGCCTGCGGCTGCATGCCTCCGACGTGTATCTGAACGTGGCGGGCGGCCTGCGTGTGGGCGAGCCCGCGGCGGACCTCGCGGTGGCGGCGGCGCTGGCCTCGGCCGCTTCGGACCGGCCGACCAGTCCCGGAATGGTATATTTCGGCGAGATCGGGCTATCGGGCGAGGTGCGTCAGGTGGCGCAGGCGGAGGCCCGATTGAAGGAAGCCGCCAAGCTCGGCTTCGATGCCGCCTGCCTGCCGCGCCGGGTGGCACGCGGCAACCGCCCGCTCGCGGCACCGGAGGGGTTGCGGTTGGACGAGGTCGGGCATTTGTCGGATCTGGTAGCGCGGTTCGGAGAGATGGCGTGACTTGGCGGCTGGCGCGATCCGGCCGATATACCTTCCGCGCTCCAACATCGGCGGTTCGATGACCTGGGTGGACCTCGTCGTGCTCGGCGTGCTGGCGATCTCCGCCCTGCTGGCGTTCATGCGCGGCTTCGTGCGCGAGGTGCTGGGCGTCGGCGCCTGGGTCGCAGCCGTGCTGGTGGCAATCTGGGCGTTTCCGTTCGCCCGTCCCCGGTTCCGCGAATGGCTCGGCGCGCCGGACCTCGTGGACCCCGTGACGTTCGCCGCGGTGTTCATCGTGACGCTCCTCGTGCTCTTGCTCGTCTCGCACTGGATCGGCGCCCTGGTGCGCGGCTCGGTGCTCGGCGGCCTGGACCGCACGTTGGGACTGCTATTCGGCCTAGTGAGGGGTGCAGCGCTGGTCGTGTTTGCCTATATCGCGGCTGGGCTGGTGATCCCGGTCGATCGCTGGCCAGCCCCCGTGCTCCAGGCGCGCAGTCTGCCGATCGCCTATGCCGGCGCCGCCTGGGCCGCCGCGCAACTACCGCCCGACTACCGGCCCAAGCTGCAGGCGCCGCCTGCCGGGCGCGAGACCACCGCCGAGGACCTGTTGCGCGCGACGCCGCAAGGCCGCGCCACCAACCGGCCCATCGCGCGGCAGTAGGAGAGAGCCGCATGGTCACCGATCCGCGCGAGGAAGCTGGCTTCGACGACAAGCTGCACGAGGAATGCGGCGTCATCGGTTTATGGGATGTCCCGGACGCGGCGGCGGTGACGGCGCTCGGCCTGCACGCCTTGCAGCACCGTGGCCAGGAAGCGACCGGCATCGTCAGCTTCGACGGCGCGCGGTTCCACTCGCATCGCGGCCTCGGGCTCGTCGGCGACAATTTCGGCGACGCCAAGGTGATCGCCTCGCTGCCGGGCGAGATCGCCGTCGGGCACAACCGTTACGCCACCACCGGCGATACAGTGCTGCGCAACGTGCAGCCGTTGTATGCCGATTTCGAGTTCGGCGGTTTCGCGGTGGCCCATAACGGCAATCTCACCAACGCGCACGTGCTGCGCCGTGCGCTGGTGCGGCGCGGCTGCCTGTTCCAATCGACCACCGATAGCGAGGTATTCGTCCATCTCATCGCCATCAGCCTGTACTCGACAGTGGTGGATCGGCTGATCGACGCGCTGAAGCAGGTGGTGGGGGCCTACTCGCTGGTGGCGCTGTCGGACCGGCAGTTGATGGGGGTGCGCGACCCGCTGGGCGTGCGGCCGCTGATCCTGGGGCGGCTCGGCAGCGGCTGGGTGCTGGCGAGCGAGACCTGCGCGCTCGACATCATCGGCGCCGAGTTCGTGCGCGACGTGGAGCCCGGCGAGATCGTCGTCATCAACGACAAGGGCGTTCACAGCATCAAGCCGTTCGGCAAACAGCCCGAGCGGTTCTGCGTGTTCGAGTACATCTACTTCGCGCGGCCGGATTCCATCATGGAGGGCATGCCGGTCTACGAAGCGCGCAAGCGGATCGGCGTGGAGCTGGCCCGCGAATCGCACGTGGCAGCGGACGTCATCGTGCCGGTGCCGGACTCCGGCGTCCCCGCCGCGATGGGCTACGCGCAGGAAAGCAAGATACCGTTCGAGTTCGGTATCGTGCGCAACCATTATGTCGGCCGCACCTTCATCGAGCCGACCGAAACGATCCGCAATCTCGGGGTCAAGTTGAAGCATTCGGCGAACCGCGCGGTCCTGGCCGGCAAGCGCGTCGTGCTGGTGGATGACAGCATCGTCCGCGGTACCACCAGCCGCAAGATCGTCGAGATGGTGCGCCAGGCAGGGGCCGCGGAGGTGCACATGCGCATCTCCTCGCCGCCCACCACGCATTCGTGCTTCTACGGCATCGATACCCCCGAGCGCGGCAAGCTGCTCGCGGCGTTGCACGACGTCGACGAGATGGCGAAGCTGATCGGCGCCGACAGCCTGGCGTTCGTCTCGATCGATGGGCTGTATGCGGCACTCGGCAAACCCGGCCGTGTGGCCGCCACGCCGCATTACTGCGATGCCTGCTTCACCGGCGACTACCCGATCGCCTTGCCGGACGTGGCGGAGAACTCGGACCGCCAGCTCAGCCTGCTCGCCGAAAATCGCTGAGATGCTGCCGGGGCGCGTGGCGCTCGTCACCGGGGCGAGTCGCGGCATCGGCGCGGCGGCCGCGATCGAACTCGGCCGGCTCGGCGCGCATGTCGTCATCACCGCGCGCACGGAAGGCGGGCTCGAGGAGACCGACGATGCGATCCGCGCCGCGGGCGGCACCGCCACCTTGCTGCCGCTCGACCTGCGCGACGGCGAGGCGATGGACATGATGGGTCCGAGCCTGTTCGAGCGGTTCGGCCGTCTCGACGTGCTGGTGCACGCGGCGGCGACGCTCGGCAAGCTGACGCCGGTGCCGCACATCCTGACCGACGACTGGGCCGAGGTGGTCGCGGTGAACCTGAGCGCCGGGTTGCGGCTCATCCGCACCTGCGCGCCGCTGCTGCAAGCGGCCGAGGCCGGCCGCGCCGTGTTCCTCACCGATGCCCGCGCGAGCAAGGCCGGGGCGTATTGGGGGCCGTACGCCGCGACCAAGGCCGGGCTCGCGCATCTCGTGCTCACTTGGGCCGACGAGGTGCGGACGACGCGGCTGCGGGTGAACCTGTTCGACCCCGGCCCGGTCGCGACCCGGCTGCGACGCCAGGCTTTTCCGGGCGAGGACGCCGACAAGCTGCCCCGCTCCCATGACGTGGCACCCGCCCTGGTGGCACTCTGCCTCCCTGATGAGACACGGCACGGCGTCGTGGTGGGGAGAGACGGGCATGGACATCGAGGCTGAGACCAGGCCGGGCCGCATCCGAGGCGCGGTACGCGACGGGATCGCGTCGTTCAAGGCGGTGCCTTACGGCGCGTCGACCACGGGCGACAACCGGTTCATGCCGCCGCGCCCGCCCGCGCCCTGGGCCGGCGCGCGCGACGCGCTCGCCTATGCCGGGCAAGCGCCGCAATCGCGCACCGGGTTCGCGCGCCGCGACGAGCTGATGAACTTCGCCAGCCCGCCTGACACCACGCCCGAGACCGAGGACTGCCTCACCCTCAATCTCTGGACGCCCGCCGTGGGTAACGGGGCAGGACGGCCGGTGATGGTGTGGTTCCACGGCGGCGCGTTCGCGTTCGGCTCGGCCAACAGCGCGCGGCTGGACGGGACCAATCTCGCACGACGCGGCGACGTGGTAGTCGTCACCGTCAACCAGCGGCTCAACATCCTCGGCTTCCTCGATCTCTCCGAGGTCGGCGGGGCCGACTATGCGCATTCGGGCAACGTCGGCACGCTCGACATGATCGCGGCGCTGGAGTGGGTGCGCGACAACATCGCTGGCTTCGGCGGCGACCCCGGCAACGTCACGATCTTCGGCGAGTCGGGCGGCGGCGGCAAGGTGAGCACCTTGATGGCCATGCCCGCCGCACGCGGGTTGTTCCACCGCGCCATCGTGCAGAGCGGTGCGGCGATCCGGCTGCGCACCCGCGATCGCGCCCTGCGGCTGACCGAGTTGGTGCTGCACGGACTCGGGCTCTCACACGCGGAACTGAGCAAGCTGCAACGCCTGCCCATCGCGCGACTTCTCGCCGCGATCGCGCCCGCCGAGCAGGCGCTCGGACCTTCGCCGTTTCCGCTGTTCGACCGCTACCCGTTCGGCCCCGTCGTGGACGGCAGCCTCGTGCCGCGCCATCCGTTCGAGCCCGACGCGCCCGACGTGTCGGCGGACATCCCGCTTCTGGTCGGCGACACCAAGGACGAGGCTTCGCTGTTCCTCGCGCAAGATGACAACGTGTGGAACGACACGCTAACCGAGGACGAGTTTCGCACGGCGGTGGCCAAGGTCGCCGGCGCTCAAGCCGATCGCGTGGTCGATGCGTATCGCCGGCTGCTACCCGAGGCGAGCCCGGCCGAGCGATTGGTCGCCGCGCTGACCGATGGCAACTTCCGTATCCGGTCGCTGGCGATGGCGGAACGCCGGGCGCGTCAGGGAGGCGCGCCGATGTGGATGTATTCATTCGCGTTCGAGTCGGCCGAGTTCGGCGGCAGGCTCAAGTGCCCGCACGCGTTCGACGTGCCGTTCACCTTCGACACGATCGACACCTTGCCCGACATCGACCGCACACCGAAGGCCGCGACACTCGGGGCGGCGATGTCGGGCATCTGGGCCGCGTTCGCCCGCGATGGCGTCCCTAATTCCGCATCGCTACCGCACTGGCCCGCTTACAACCTGGCACGGCGGCCGACGCTCGTGCTCGATGCCGAGTGCCACGTCGTCGACGATCCCGGCGCTGAGACCCGCGAACTCTGGGCGCAAATCGCCGGAGCTTGAAGTGAGCGGGCGGCGTCCCGTGCCCTAAAAGTCAGGGCACGCCCGGCGGCCGATCCGGCTTGCGGAGCGCCCCGTCCGGTGCGCGCGGTTGGTCGCGGTGTTCGTCGGACTGGTTGTCCACCGGCCGGCGCTGCAAGCTGCCGGGCGGCAGGGCCGCGCGGTCGCCCGGCATGGTGTTGTCGGCCACGCGGGTGATCTCGTCCTTCACCGCCTGCACCTTCTTCGCTGCTTCGTCTGTCTCGGTCATCGGCACTCCTCCTGCGTCGCCAACCCCCGGACCGGGCGGCGGTTGCGCGGGAACGGGGCGGCCCGCGAATCGTTGAGCGAAGGACAATGCCGCCGAGCGCGTCGCGGTCGCCGGGGAACTGCTCGACATGCTAGAGGTCTGACCAGGAGGAACGACCATGGACATCAAACCGACCGGCGACACACTCGGGGCAACCGTCAAGGCGATCGACCTCGGCCAGCCCCTGACGGACGCGGCGTTCCGCACCATCCTGCGGGCGCTCGGCGCCCATGGCGTGCTGTGCTTTCCGAAGCAGACGTTCGGCGTCGACGGCTTCGCCGCGTTCGGCGGCCGATTTGGCGAGCTCGAGATCAACGTGGCGAACCGGTTCCACGAGCCGGGCCATCCGGAGATGATGGTCCTCTCCAACCTCAAGCGCGACGGCAAGCCGATCGGCGCCGGCGACGCGGGCCAGGGCTGGCACACCGACATGTCGTACAGCCACCAGATCGCGCTCGCCAACATCCTGCATGCGCAACGCGTACCGACCCGCGACGGGCGACCGCTCGGCGACACGCAGTTCCTCAATATGCACGCCGCCTACGACGCGCTGCCGGAGGCGATCAAGACGCAGCTCGCGGGCCGCACCGCGACGCACGACTTCGCCAAGTTCTGGGACATGATGCGCGCCCGTCCGGGCAACACGCGCCCGCCGCTGACGGACGAGCAGCGGCGCAAGAAGCCACCAGTGTCGCAACCGATCTTCCGCACCCACCCGATCACCGGGCGCTCGGTGCTGTATTGCAACCCGGGCTACGCGATCCGCATCGACGGCATGGAGGAGCGCGAAAGCGACGCCATGCTGGACCTGCTGTTCCGCCACCAGTCGGAGGACCGCTTCCTGCACGTGCACCATTGGAGCGAGGGCGAGGTCCTGATGTGGGACAACATCGGCACCACGCACAACGCCGTCGCCGACTATCGCGAGGACGAGCCCCGCTATATGCGCCGCGTGCAAGTGATGGCGACGCTGGATTACGCCCGGCTCGCGGCGTAGGCCCTCACGTCGCCATATACCCGCCATCCACGTTGTAAAGCGCCCCCGTCACGAACGACGCGCGGTCCGAACACAGCCAGACCACCATCTCGGCGATCTCCTCCGGTCGTCCCATGCGCTTGAACGGCACCTGCGCCATGATCTGCTCGCCGCGCCTCTGCATGGTCTCCTTCGTCATGTTGGTCTCGATGTAGCCTGGGCATACCGCATTCACCCGGATGCCCTTCTGCGCGTACTCGAGCGCCGCCGTCTTGGTGAGGCCCGACACGCCGTGCTTGCTCGCCACGTAGGCGGAGGACGTCGGCAGACCGATCAGCCCGGCTATCGAGGCAGTATTCACGATCGCGCCCCCGCCCTGCTCCAGCATCTGCGCTATCTCGTGCTTCATGCAGAGCCAGACACCGGTGAGATTGATCGCGATGACCTTCGCCCACGCATCTTCCGACCATTCATGCGTCAGCTGGCCGGCCGCACCGACGTAATTGCCCGAGATGCCCGCATTGTTGAAGGCGCAGTCGAGCCGGCCGTGCGCCGCGACCACCTTGCGCACCATCGCACCGACCTCGGAAGCTTGCGTCACGTCAGCCTGCACGAACATCGCCTGGCCGCCGGCCGCGTTGATCGCGGCGATGGTTTCCTGCGCGATCGATTCGACCGCGTCCGACACCGCGACCCGCGCGCCTTCACGCGCCATCGCGAGCGCCGTCGCGCGTCCGATGCCGCCGCCGCCGCCCGTCACCAGTGCGATGCGTCCATCCAGGATACCCGGCATTGCTGTCCCCCCTCGTTGATCGGAAACCTACTCACCGGTAGTCTGGCACGGGCAGCAAGCAAGGGGGAAGGAGCCGCGTTTGCGCCGCCGCTCCGCACCAGCATATGAGAAACCAGTGAGCAACGAGCAGACCGTCGGCGGTCCGGGTATGCGGGACGAGATCGTCGCCTACAAGCGGGAGCGGATCCTGCAGGAGGCGGTGGCGCTCTTCTACCAGCGCGGCTTCACGGCGACGACGCTCGACGACATCGCGCACGAGCTCGGCGTCACCAAGCCGTTTATCTACACGCATTTCAAGAGCAAGACCGATCTGCTCGCCGCCATCTGCCTGCCGACGATCCAGATGTCGGTCGAGGCCGCCGCGAACGCGGTGCGTTCGGAGGGTTCCGCAAGCGAGCGGCTGGAGCGACTGATCGTCGATTTCACCAAGGTCGTGCTCGTCCGCCAACCGAACATCGCCGTGTACTTCCGCGAGGAGAAGAACCTGGAGCCGGCGGCGCTTGCCGAGATCAACGTGCATCGCCGCGAGTTCGATCGCTGGCTGTCGCGGCTACTCGAGGAGGGGATCGCGTCCGGCGAGTTCCAGGTAGCGGACGTGAACCTGACCTCGCTCGCCGTCGGCGGCATGATCAGCTGGGCCTATACGTGGCACCGTACGGGGGGGCGCCTCGACATCGAGGCACTTGGGCGGCGGATGGCCGGCCTCGCGCTGCGGATGGCGGGCGCCTAAGTCATTCGCATTCGCGCGACGCGAGCGGCGAGCGGTCGTATTGCGCCAGGAGGTCGGCTGGATCCTTGAAGACGGCGATGCAGCCGGCCCGCCGCAACTCCGCCTCCGGCCAACCGCCGCAAAGCACACCCACGGTGCGGAGACCGGCCTTGCTAGCGGCCTCGGCGTCGTACGGCGTATCGCCGATCACGACGACACGCTCGGCACCGATGTCACCCAACCGCTGCAACGCCGCCTCGAAGATATCCGGGTGCGGCTTGCTTTTCTCCGCATCGTCCGACGAGGTCTCGGTGTCGATCAAGTCGTCGATTTGGGCGGTCTTCTTGTAATACTGCAACTCTTCGCCCTTGGCCGATGATGCCAGGGCGATCCGCTTGCCGTCGGCCAGCAATCGCTCGAACAACGGGCGCACCCCGGGGAACGCCGTGACCTGCGACAGATAACGCTCCTTGAAGATTTGCGCGCGATGCTCTTCCAACGCCTCGCCGCGTTTGCGCACCTCGCCTTCGGCGAGGAACACCGGCAGCAGCTGGTCGCCCCCCTTGCCGATCTGGCTGCGGATCTCCTGGAAGTCGAATTCGTGGCCGAAGTCCCGGAACGCGTCCTGCCAAGCCCGGGCATGCAGGTCCACGCTGTCAACCAGCGTGCCGTCCACGTCGAAGATCACGGCTTTGGGCATCTTGGCATCCAATGTTGTCGGCCCGTGAACGATGCCGTGCGCGATGGCTAGCCGCTAGAGGCTGGTTCCGCTCGATCGGCGCTATCCGCGGCTGATGTCCTGCCGAGTGTCATGTCCAGGTGTACCGGGCCGTGCAGAGTGTTCGCGACCGGCGACCACATCAGCGCGTGGGAGATGAGCGACCGCAGCGCTTCTTCGGGGGCGTCCGCCTCGAAGTGAACTGTCACGCGGATCGATTCGAAGCCTACGGACTTGGCATCCTCGCCGGCTGTCCCCCAGAACGGACTCTTCTCCACATCGACCTCGATCGCCAATTCGAGGCTTTGCACCGAAATGCTCCCCGTCACCGCGCCGGCGTGAATGCGGGCGGCGAGGCAGGAGCCGAGCGCGGCGAGCAAAGTTTCCGACGGCGTCATCGCGCCACCATCAGTGGCGGATCCTACCCGCTCCTCGACCCGGATGGGCGGCAGGTTGCGAACATAGCTCAGGTGCTGCAGTGCGCCGGACGAAACGGTCCGGCATCGCAGTGTTCGGTGCCGTCCTTTGGCGGGATCGCCTATTGCCGCGTCGACGATCGTCACGGCGCCGCGAACCGGGTTGCTGCCGCCTTGCCCGCTTGGCGGGTCGGGAGAAGCAGGCGGAGTAAGTGGTGCACAACCTATCTTCGCTCTTCGCACCCGGTTGGGTTACAAGCGTTAGTGACGTAGCACCATGCATAAACGCACGGGAGGACAATGCTGGACTGGGACGACCTGCGCTTCTTCCTGGCGATTGCGCGACACCGCACGCTGGCGGCTGCGGCGAAGCAGCTGCAAGTCACGCAATCCACGGTCGGCCGACGCTTGACCTCGCTGCAAGCGGGCATGGGTGTTCGATTGCTGCAGCGTACGGCAGACGGCTACGTGCTGACACTCGCCGGAAAGCAGATCCTGGAGCACGTCGAACGGGTCGAAACGGAAGCGCGCTCCGTCGAGCACGCAGTGGCCGGGCACGACGTGCGCCTGGAGGGATTGGTGCGGGTAACGAGCTCGCAACTCGTGACCAGTCACCTGCTCGCACCCTGCCTTGCCGAACTGCACAGCCGCCATCGGGGCATCCTGATCGAGTCACACCCGATCCTACCGGGCGAGCCGCTCGCCACGCATGACGCCGACGTCTCCATCCGATTGCAACGGTTCGAACATCACGAGCTGGTGGCTCGCAACATCGGCGTGATCGCCTTTGGCCTATACGGTTGCTCGGCGTATCTCGCGCGGGTCGGCGAGCCTGATCTCGAGAGCGGTTGCCTCGGGCACCAGCTAATCACCTTGCTCGACGATCATGACCTCTCGGCGCAGGCGGCCTGGCTTTCCGCCCATGCAGGCCGGGCGCAAGTGGTCTTCAAGACCGACAGCTACGAAACCCAGCACTGGGCGGCCTATCGTGGCGGCGGCCTCGCCCTGCTGCCGCGTTTTCGCGCGGACGCGGAGCCGGCGTTACGCCGGATCGCCACGCCTGTTCCGATCCCCCGATCGGAAATCTGGCTCGGCGTGCATCGGGAAAAACGCACCACGCCGCGCGTGCGCATCGTCTTGGACTGCATCGCCGAAACGGTGCGCAGCCAAGCTGCGGTCCTCAATCCCGCGGAGACAACGAGCACAACGGCCTGACCGGCGGCGGGATCGCCGTGCAATTATGCTTGCAAGCTCCACAAAACTGTTCGTCGCCCGTCCGAGCTGGCCTCCCATATCACTGGTGCCAGCAGGGGCGAAGTTCGGGACACCCCAACCTGTCTCGGATCGTGGGTCCGAGATTCAGGTGGACCGTCTCCGAAGGGCCCGGCCCGCCCTTCGACAGTGGAACATTGTATGACATCCATCCCCGACGACGCTTCTTCGCCGACTGTCATTCCGCTGCTTGCCGAAGAACTGAACTTTGTCCGCCGCAGGATCGAGACGGACACGGTACGCGTTGCCACGACCACGCACGAACGCGAGCAGCTCATCGACGAGGTATTGACGAACGAGCGGTTCGAGATCGAACGCGTGCCGATCGGCCTCGTCGTCCAGTCGGCTCCCGCCGTTCGGACGGAAGGAGATCTGACGATCATGCCGGTCGTCGAGGAGATCTTGGTCGTCGAGCGTCGGCTCGTGCTCAAGGAAGAGATTCGTATTCGGCGCGTGCGTCACACGCAACGTCATCAAGAGACCGTAACAGTGCGGACGCAGGACGCCGTCATCACCCGTATCGAGGCGGGACTGGAAAAGGGCGGCGACGATCGCCGTCTGCTCGAAACCAACCAAACCTCAACCACCAAGGAATGAACCCCATGGCTGAAGAGACCATCGTTGCCGTGTTCGACACGGCTGCCCACGCCGACGCCGCTGTGCAAGACCTGAAGGCGGCCAACGTCCCGGCTGACGCGATCAGCCAACACGCGGGCTCGGCCGCGACGTCCGGCACGACCCCGGCCACAACCGGGACAGCGGCGCCGGCCCGCGAGCAGGGCTTCTGGAAGAGCCTGTTCGGGACCGGGACAGAAGAAGCCTACGAGCCGCACACCGCCGTTTATGACCGCAGTCTCGCCAGTGGCTCGACCGTGGTGACGGTGAAGACACCCGAGCAGCACGTTGAAAGCGTCATCGACATCCTTGAGCGGCACAACCCGGTCGACCTCGACGAACGGGCGGCAAGCTACGGTATCAGCCAGACGACCACGCAAACCACAGCCGCCCCGGTCGCGACCGGAACGACGTCGGCCCCGCTCGCGACCGGCACCACGGCCGCCAGAACGGGCACTGCGACAACGGGCACCGCGACGTCGACGGATGGCGGCACCATCCAGCTCGCCGAGGAGACGCTGGCGGTCGGCAAGCGCGCCATCGATCGCGGCACGACCCGCGTCCGACGCTACGTCGTCGAGACCCCGGTCTCGGAGCAGGTGTCGTTGCGTGACGAGACAGTCTCGGTCGAGCGTCGCCCGGTAACCGACGGGCGCCCGGTTACCGGCGGCGACTTTACAGACAAGGTGGTCGAGATGACCGAAACCGACGAAGAGGCGGTGGTCTCCAAGACGGCAAGGGTCAAGGAAGAGATCGTCATCCACAAGGATGCGAGCGAGCGCACCGAAACCGTTAGCGACACGGTGCGGCGTCAGGAGGTAGAGATCACCAAGGAGCCCGGTGTCGAGCGTTCGACCGGCACTCCTGCGGCGAAACCGGTCACTCCGGCCAAGCCGAAGATCTGACCGACCACAAAAACAGCCCGGGGCGCTCCACGCCTCGGGCGACTTCTTTGGAGAGATGAATGTCCGAGACACCCTATCCGAACAGGCCGGCCGTCGGCGCCACTGCCGTCGAGACGACCACCATGGTCGGCGGGGGCGCCCACACGCACCGCCGCATTTCCTGGGCCGCCATTTTCGGCGGGGTCATTCTCGTCGTCGTCGTCCAGCTGCTGCTGAGCACGCTCGGCGCAGGCATTGGGCTGGGAACGGTTGATACCAATGCCGGGACGACACCGGACGCCAGCAGCCTGGGATACGGCGCGGGCATCTGGTGGTTGATCAGCAGCTGCCTTGCCCTGCTTGTCGGCAGCTATGTCGCCGCCTGGATGGCCGGCGTCGAGATCCGCTTCGACGGCGTGCTGCACGGCCTGGTGACCTGGGGCATTGCCACCCTGCTCACGATATACCTGCTAAGCTCGGCGATCGGCGGCATCATCGGCGGCGGCTTCTCGGCGCTCGGCGGGGCGGCCTCGGCGGCCGGCAGCGGCATCAGCAGCGCGGCCAAGCCGCTTGCCCAGGCGGCCGGCGTCACGCCTGATATGATCCAGGACCAGGCGCAAGCGTTCCTGCAACCCGCCAGCCCGGACCCGGCGACCATGACTCCTCAGGATGCGCAGAAGGAGGTCGCCAAAAATCTCGTGACATATGCGCAAGGCGGCCCGGATGCGTCGGCAGCAAAGGAGCGCACGATCAACATCATGGCTGCTCAGATGAAGATCAGCCACGACGACGCGGCCAAGCGCTTCGACGACGCGCAGGCGAAGTTGCAGCAAGCCAAGGACAAGGCCGTTCAGACCGCCAAGAATGCGGCTGACACAAGTGCGGCGGCGGCATCGAAGACCTCGTTCGCCGCTTTCGGCGTATTGCTGCTCGGTGGCATTGCTGCCGCGATTGGCGGCTCGCTTGCCGTGCAGCGCAGACTACAGGTCACGCAGCGCGTCGTGCGCTAGCGGGATCGACACTGTTATCGCGGCTTTGCCGCAACCCGCGGCATGGGAAAGTGTTCGCCAGAACGGCATTTCATCCCATTCCGCAAACGAAGGAGGCGCCTAAATGTCCATTATCGCTTGGCTTATCCTCGGCCTGATCGCCGGCTTCATCGCCAGCAAGGTTGTCAACAAGTCGGGAGAGGGTGTCATCGTTGACATCATCCTCGGCGTCGTCGGCGCGGTTGTCGGCGGCTTCCTGTTCACCAGCTTCGGCGCGGCACCGGTCACCGGGCTCAATATCTACAGCCTCGTCGTCGCCGTCATCGGCGCGATCGTGGTGCTGGTGATCTATCACGCCATTGCCGGCCGGCGATCGGTGTAATCGCCTGCCTGCTAACTTGGCGAGCCTGCGTCGCGAGAGAGGCGAAGCAGGCTCGCCGGTTTTGCGACGAGCTGATCTGATCCGCTAGGCTAGTAATAGAATGGTGCCCACGGGCCCCACATCTCCCACTGCACCTGCTGCATCGCGGCGTTCTGTTCCATCTGCGCGTCGAGCTGCCGTTCGTCGGCGATCTTCTTCTGAAACACTTCCTGGCGGTAGTTGCTGTAGGCCTGATCGCTTCCCGCGTACAGGCAGCCGCAGATCGTCGGGTCGGCCCAGATCGGCTTGCCGTCACGGACTTGGCGGACGAAGCGATGGGCGGGCAAGTTATGCAGCGCCGTCACCTTTTGCGGCGTATCCGCCGGGCGGAACTGAAATCCCGCAGCCGCCAGCAAATCCTCTTTCTGAACGACGCGGGTGCTACAAGCCGCCGCGAGGCCAGCAAGCAGAACAACGGCGCGGGGATCGGGCTTTAAGATCACGTTCTCCGCAACGGTCTAAGCGGCCCACGCGCCGCGCAACGCGGCCGACGCCATGTCGATCATCGTGTAGGCCGCGGGGATGAATCGCCCCATCGTGAGGAAGCCGTGGATCTGGTCGCCGAACCGCACCCGACTCACGTGCACGCCCTCCCGCTCGAGACGCGCGGCGTAGGCCTCGCCCTCATCGCAAAGCGGATCGTGATACGCCGTGAAGACGATCGCCGGCGCGGTTCCGGCAAGGTCGGACGCCCGCAACGGCGAAGCACGCCAATCGAGCGCCTCGGTCTTGCTATTCAGATAGAGGTCGATGAACCAGCGCATCCCCGGGGTGGTCAGCAGCAGCCCCGACATAGTTCGTTCGTACGACGGGTATGTCGCCGCCATATCGGTGGCCGGATAGATCAGCAGCTGAAAGCAGAGCTTGGGCAGCGTCCCGTCGCGCGCCATCAGCGCGATGACGGCGGCGAGGTTGCCGCCCGCGCTGTCGCCGCCGACCGCGACACGCGTCGGGCCGATGCCGAGCGCGCCCGCCTGCTCCACCACCCACCGTGTCGCGACGGCGCTGTCGTCCACGGCGGCCGGGAAACGATGCTCGGGCGCCAGTCGGTAGTGCACCGAAACGACGACGCAACGCGCGTCGTTGGCGAGGCGGCGGCAGACACGGTCGTGGCTTTCGAGATCGCCGATCACCCAACCGCCGCCGTGAAAATAGACCAGTGCGGGCGCATCATTCTCGGGCGCCCCGTGGCCGCGATAGTAGCGCAGCGGGATGCCGCCGGCCGGCCCCGGTGCGGCGAGCGCGCGAATCTCGGCAACCTCGACCGGGTCCGGACCGAACACCTCGCGGCCGCGCGCCATGTTCTCGCGCGCTTCTTCCACCGTGCTCTGCTCGAGCGGCGGCCGCCCGAGTTCGCGCAGCAGGTCGAGGACGCGTTGTGCACCCGGGTCCATCGCCATCGTCAGTCTCCCATCCAATGCGTGATCGCCGTCGCCACCTCGACCGGCTTGTCGAGTTCGGCGAGATGCCCGGCACCGGCGATCTCGACAACCTTCGCAGGCCCGCCGATGGCGTTGGCGAAACGGTCGGCGTAGCCGCGCGGCATGATGCGATCCTGCGAACCCCAGAGCAGCAAGGTCGGCGCCGTGATCAGCGGCAGGCGCCGTTCGATCCGCGTGTTGCCGAGCGGCCAAAGGAAGCGCGCCGCGGCCTCGTTGGCCCGCACCTGCTCGATCGGCCATTCGACCGAATTGGCGCCCTCGGGCATCGCTTTCAGCGCTCGCCATCTCTCCGGGTCGGCGCACATCAGGCCGGGCACGTTGTCGGCGCGTTGCGCCCACGGGTCGGTCGCCGGATCAGTCTCGTCGAACAGGCCGAACGGGGCAATGAGCGCCAGCTTGCGCACGCTTTCGGGCCAGATCGCCGCCGCTTCGGCAGCCAACGCCGCGCCCACCGAGCTCGCGGCAAGGTCGGCGCCGAGCAGGTCCGATCTCGACAGGATTTGGCGAACCGCAATCACCCAGTCGAGTTGGGTGTCCAGCACGGAATGCCCGCGCTCGCCGCCCGGGAAGCCCGGCAGCGAGGGAACGATGACGGTGCGGGACTTCGCCAACTCATCGAGGAACGGCACCCAGCGCGGCAGGCCGCCGAAGCCGGCGAGGAAGCCGAGCTTCGGGCCGCTGCCGGCGCGCCAGACGCGGGTGGCAAAGCCGTTGACGTCGATGGTCAACGCCTCGGGTTCGGTCAAGGAACACTCCCCTTTCATCGTCATGCCCGGACTTGATCCGGTCACCCATGCCACGACGTCGGGCGAGGGCCATGGATTGCCCGGTCAAGCCCGGCAATGACGGTGTTGGTTGTGAGGCCGGTCTACTCCGCCGCCAGCTTCGGCAGGAACGCCGGCACCTCGGCGCGCTGGCTCATATCCAGCGGCTGCGGCCACCAGTTGTCCTCCCACTCGGAGAACAGTGGGCGCAGCTTCGGCAACACGTGGTCGGCAAACATCTTGGTATTGTACTTGGCCAAATCCTTACCCATGTTGCCGTACTGCAGCAGCAGCATGAGGTGACCGACATTGAGGTTGACCGCCACCTCGCGCAGCTGCTCGACGACCTCGTCGGGCGAGCCGACGATGACGTAGCCGTCCTCGACGATTTGCTTCATCTCGGTCGGGCGCGCGTCATTGCCGATGCGCAACCGTCCGGTCACCGCCGCGCCCTGGTTCGCCGCCTTCTGCACCTGGCTCTGGATCCCGACCCGCTGCGTCGCCTCCGTCGTGTAGCCCGGCGGGCTGGCGAAGCGCGGATCGACGTGCAGGCAGCGACCGTAGAAATACTCGGCGGCCTCCGCATACAGCTCCATCGCGTGCTCACGGCTCTCACCGACGCCGACGAACTGCAGGAACCCGGCGCGATACGGGTTCCGGTCCTTACCGAGACGCGCCATCTCGTCCCAGAACCCCTGCATGGTGGCGCGGCCGGCCTTGTAGCCGTAGTACGACAAGTAGCAGTACACGTAGTCCATCTTGGCACACCACTGCCAGGTCTCGACCGAGCCGCCGCCCGGCACCCAGATCGGCGGATGCGGCTTCTGCACCGAGCGCGGCCAGATGTTGACGTAGCGCTGCTGGTTGTAGCGGCCGTTGAACGCGAAAGTGTCCTTCTCGGTCCACGCCCGCACGATCAGGTCGTGCGCCTCCAAGTAGCGCTCGCGCAGCATGGATGGGTTGGCACCGTAACAATAGCAATCGTCCATCGGCGTGCCGACCGGGAAGCCGGCGATCAGCCGGCCGCCCGAGATGCAGTCGATCATCGCGAACTCTTCGGCAACACGCGTCGGCGGGTTGTAGAGCGCGATCGAATTGCCCATCACGCAGATGGCCGTGTTCGTCGTCCGGCGTGCGAGGGAGGTGGCGATCAGGTTCGGCGACGGCATCAGCCCGTAGCCGTTGGAATGGTGCTCGTTGCAGCAGATCGCGTCGAACCCGCAATCCGCCGCGTACTCCATTTCGTCCATGAACTCGTTGTACATAAGGTGGGCACGCTTCGGGTCGAACAGCGACGAGTGAATGTCCACCCAGACCGACGGATGCTTCTCGCGGAAATCCTCCGGGAGTTCCGTGTACGGCATCAAGTGGAACCACATCAGCTTCATCGCCGAAACCCCCGTTCACCTACCGGCGAGTATTGATGCGGCCCCGATGCGACTGTCAACCGGGGCCGCCGGCACTGGAAGCTTAGGATTCGTCGACTCGGAAGCCGAGCTTCAGCGACACCTGGTAGTGTCCGATCTTACCGTCCTCGAGATGGCCGCTGATCTTGGTCACCTCGAACCAGCCCATGTGGTGGATCGACTCGCTTGCCTTGCTGACGCCGCGCTCGATGGCATCGCTCAGGCTTTGCTCCGACGTGCCGACGATCTCGACCACCTTGTAGACATGCTCCGTCATGGCGCTTCCTTTGCTGGCTTGAACCGGACACACAACGCGGCTGGCTCGGCGCTGAGATGGTCGACTCACGGGGTTGTGAAAGATAGACTATATCACGCTTGATGTTCCGAGCCGGTCAATGCCCGCCCTCGAGGTAGGCCGCACGGATTTCCGGGCGGGCCAGCAGGTCCGCGCCGCTGCCGGCCATCGTGATCGCGCCGTTCACCAGCACATAGCCGCGATGCGCGAGGCGGAGCGCCTGGTAGGCATTCTGTTCGACCAGCAACACGGTCAATCCGGTTTCGCGGTTCAGCTCGCGCACGGCGCCGAAGATCTGGCGCACCACCAGCGGTGCGAGGCCGAGGCTCGGCTCGTCGAGCAGCAGCAAGCGCGGCCGGGACATTAAGGCGCGGGCGATCGACAGCATCTGCTGCTCGCCGCCCGAGAGCGTGCCGCCGCGCTGGTGCACCCTTTCCTTGAGCCGCGGGAACAGATGGAACACGCGCGCGATGCCGGACGCGAAACCGGCGGTGCCCGTCACCTCCGCGCCCATCTGCAGGTTCTCGTACACCGTCATGCGCCCGAAAATCCGCCGCCCCTCCGGCGACTGCGCGATGCCGCGACGCATGATGAGATGCGTGGGCAGGCGGGTGATATCGTCGCCCTCGTGCACGATCGACCCGCTGCGGGCACGCGGGTTGCCGCAGATCGTCATCATCATGGTCGATTTGCCGGCTCCGTTGGCGCCGATCAGGGTGACGATCTCGCCCTGGTTCACCGCGATATCGACGCCGCGCAGCGCTTGGATCGCGCCGTAGAACGCGGTGATCCCGGACAAGCGCAGCAGCGGCTCGCCGGTCATGCCACGGCTTCCGCCGGCACCTCGTCCTCCTCGCCCTCGCCCAGGTAGGCGGCGATCACGTGCGGGTCGGCGCGCACCTGCTCGGGCGTGCCGTCGCTGATCTTCCGTCCGTGATCGAGCACGACGACATGGTCGCTGATGCGCATGACGACGCTCATGTCGTGCTCGATCAGCAGCAGCGAGCAGCCCCCGTCCTGCAGTTGGCCGTCGCGGATGCGCAGCAGCAGGCCGTTGAGCGCCTCGCTCTCGCGCGGGTTGAGGCCGGCCGCCGGCTCGTCGAGGCAGAGCAGCACCGGCTCGATGCACATAGCGCGCGCGATCTCGAGCCGTCGCTGCGCGCCGTAGGGCAACGCGCCCGCCGGATCGTCGGCGCGTTCGGTGAGCCCGATCGCATCGAGCCAGCGACGCGCGCGCTCGATCGCCCCCCACTCGGCGGCGGGATATCGGCTCAGACCGAGCACCGCGAGAATGCCGAAGCCGGTCGCCGCCATCAGCCGGTTGTGCTGTGCTACGAGCAGGTTCTCCAGCACCGTCATGCCGGCGAACAGGCGGATGTTCTGGAACGTGCGCGCCACCCGCGCCCGGCGCGCGATGCGATGCCCGGGCAGGCGCTGCAGCGCGAACCGCGCGCCGTCGGCGTGGGTCAAGGTCAGGCTGCCGCCGGTCGGGCGGTAGAAGCCGGTGATGCAGTTGAACACGGTCGTCTTGCCGGCGCCGTTCGGGCCGATCACCGCGGTGATCTCGCCTTGGCGGGCCACGAAGGAGAGCGCATCGACCGCCCGCAAGCCGCCGAACCGCATGGTCAGGCCCTCGACCGCGAGCAGCGGGCTCGCCATGCCTCAACCCCGCCCCTGCTCGACGAGCTCGGCCGCGATCTCGCGCGGCTTGCCGAGCGCCACTGTCGGCGTGCGGCCGGAGACGAGGCCGCGCGGGCGCAGCACCATGATCACCACCAGGGCGCCACCGAACACCAGCATCCGGTACTCGGCAAGCGCGCGGAAAACCTCGAAGCCGCCGATCATCACCAACGCGGCGAGCGCTACGCCGAGCTGGCTCCCCATGCCGCCGAGCACCACGATCGCCAGCACAATGGCGCTCTCGATGAACGTGAAGCTTTCGGGGCTGACGAAAGCCTGGCGCGTGGCGAAGAACGCGCCGGCGAAGCCGCCGAACATCGCGCCGATCGCGAACGCGGTGAGCTTGGTGATCGTGACGTTGATGCCGAGCGAGCGGCAGGCGATCTCGTCCTCGCGCAGCGCCTCCCAGGCGCGGCCGAGCGGCATCCGGCGCAGCCGCAAGGTCACCCAGTTGGTCAGCAGCGCCAGCCCGAGGATCACGCAGTACAGGAACGTCACGCGGTAGGTCGGGCTCGGGGCCAGGCCGAAAAAGTCCGAGAAGCTGCCCGGGCCGCCGCCGGGCGCGAAGGTGAGCCCGAACAGGGTGGGACGCGGGATGCCGGAAATGCCGTTCGGGCCGTTGGTCAGCGACACCCAGTTGATGATCACCACGCGGATGATTTCGCCGAACGCCAGGGTGACGATGGCGAGGTAGTCGCCGCGCAGCCGCAGCACCGGAAAGCCGAGCATGACCCCCCAGAGTGCGGCCAGCACACCGGCGATCGGCAGGCAGGTCCAGAACCCTAGGCCGAACGTGGTGGAGAAAATGGAGTACGAGTAGGCGCCCACCGCGTAGAACGCGACGTATCCGAGGTCGAGCAGTCCCGCGAGTCCGACGACGATGTTCAGCCCCCAGCCGAGCATCACGTAGGTCAGCACCAGCGTGCCGAGGTCGAGATAGTATCTCTGGCCGGTGAACGGCACCGCCAAAGCGACCAGTAGCAGAACCGGCGCCACGTACTTCCCGGCATGCTCCAGCCGCTCGGCCAGTCCCCGGTTCCATCGCACCTCCTCGCCCCGCCTGCGCCCTTCCCAAGCGAGCAGGAGCAGTCGCCCGACGAACACGGCGGCAACCGCGATCGCCACCGGAACCGGCCGCGGCGTGAGGACCAAGCCGTGCGCGCCGGGGTCGGTGCGCAGGCCGATCAGCGGGACGAACAAGCCGAGTGCCACCAGTGCGGAGAGGAAGGCGTCGCGCAGGGCGGGGATCATGTTGAAACGAACCCCTCACCCCGGCCCTCTCCCGCAAGGGGAGAGGGAGAAGAGCCCCCTCCCCTTGCGGGAGGGGGTTGGGGGAGGGGGCGCGCGCAGGTCACACCTTCTCCACGTCGGCCCGGCCAAGGATGCCGCTCGGGAGGAAGATCAGCGCCACGATCAGGATCGAGAAGGCCGCGACGTCCTTGTACTGCACGCTGAAATAGGCCGACCAGAACACCTCGATCAGCCCGATGAGCAACCCGCCCAGCACCGCTCCCGGCAGCGAGCCGATGCCGCCCAGCACCGCCGCCGTGAACGCCTTCACGCCGGCCACGAAACCGATGAAGAAATCGATCACCCCGTAATACAGCAGGAACATAAGCCCGGCCACGGCGGCCAGCGCGGCACCGATCACGAACGTCAGGCTGATCGTTCGGTCGGTGTCGATGCCGAGCAAGCCGGCCATCTTGAGATCCTGCTCGCAGGCGCGCATGGAGCGGCCGAGCGGGGTGCGCGTCACCAACCAGGTGAACGCGCCGAGCACGATCAGGGTGGTTATCACGATGGCCACCTGCATCCAGGATAGCTGCACCGCGAACCCGCCTACGTCCATCAACTGCAAACCGCCGGGGAGCAACGGTTCCATCGGCTTGACCCGCGCGCCTTGGCTCACCTGCACGAAGTTCTGCAGCACGATCGACATGCCGATGGCGCTGATCAGCGGGGCAAGGCGGAAAGAGCCGCGCAGCGGCCGGTAGGCCAAGCGCTCCACGGTCCAGCCATAGAGTGCTGCGATGCCGGCAGCGAAGATCAGCGTGAGCGCGAGCGCGAGTGGAACGGAGGTGATGCCGACGGCCGATAGCCCGAGCAGCGCGATGAGCGATAGGAAAGCGCCCACCATGAATACGTCGCCGTGGGCGAAGTTGATCATGCCGATGATGCCGTACACCATCGTGTAGCCGACGGCGATCAGCCCGTAGATCATCCCGAGCGTCACGCCGTTGATCAGCTGCTGCAGCGCATAGGCCAACGCCACCCCCGCCAGTTGCCACCGTGCCCGGCAGCAAACATGCGCTCCGCATCTGACGCAAGGCTGGACTGCGGCAACAGATGCCTAGCGTTGCGCCCGGCAAAAGCAAGCCGCCCCTTCCAACCCCTCGAATGGCTTGCTATACGCCCGGCTCTGCCGTGACCTGTCCGGCGGGCGCATAGCTCAGTTGGTAGAGCAGCTGACTCTTAATCAGCGGGTCGCAGGTTCGAGCCCTGCTGCGCCCACCCCGGCGGCATCATGCCGGCATCAGTTTCAGGCGAAACTGGCTTGAAGGGGCGGCGTCGGCAGCGTGACGGCGGATTATTGCGCCGGACGCTTCGTGGTGGGCGATGTGGAACCGGTTCCCTGACTAGTGCCGGGCGTGTGTCCCGACGGTGTCGTCGAGGCCGCGCCGCTGTTGGTTCCGCCGCTTCCGGTTCCCTTGCTGCCGGTCATTCCGCTATCACCACCGGAGGTGGTGCCGTTTCCCGTGCTGCCGCTACTGTTGCCGCCGCCGCCCTGGGCCAACGCGTAACCGGTCGTTCCCATGGCGAGAACGGCTGCAAGCACAAATATTTTCATCATTTGACGCCTCCCTGAATCGCGCAAAGGTCCAATCAGGACCGTGCGATCGCAACTCGCGAGCGTGCAGGATAGTTCCCGAGCGCGGCCTGCACACCCCGCTGTCGGAGCATAGACGCCAACATTGTGTCACCGCCATGGCGGGCTCCCACCCATTGCTGTCCGGGCAAGGAAGCGAGGGACGGATGCTCGCGCATGACGGTAATGTTAGATCAGCGCCTATGCACCGTCGCGAGAAACACAGTGCTGGTCGGGGTTTTGGGCGACCGTCAGACGGTTTGGTTCAGAACCACGGGTGCGGGCGGGGCCAACTGGTCCTGCGCCAACATCGCGGACGACGGCTTGGACAGGGATTGCTGCAGGGCGGCCTCGAATGCCGACGCCCCTGCCCCGGAGAGCGTTCCACCGTTCGACAGTAGATCCTGCGCCAGCGCCGGAGCCAGACCCGTCAGCGTGTCGGTGAGGCTCGCCACCGCGGAGGTGGTCGTCGACGGATCGCCCGGGAGGAACATCAGTCCGTGCGGCGAGTTGAGCCCGGTGATGATCGGCGTGATGGCCCCGGTCTTCGGGTCGATCTGATCGACGGCGTTGTCGCTGCCGACCGACTCGTAGATGTCGTTCGGGTTCAGCCCGGTGACCGCGACCTTCACCACATCGTTTGCCCCTGCGTTGGAAACGTAGAACGTGCCGGAGGTCGAGGTCGGGATGATCGCGTCATCAAGGCCCGAGCTGCCGGCGGGGAGAGTGACGAAGCTCGCGGTCTGCTGCGCCGTGCCGGGATTGGCGATGATGGTCAGAGACGTGTCGTGATCGCTGGTGAGAATCAGCGACCCAGCCGCTAACGTACTGAGCGAGTCGGGGTCGGCCACCGGCAGCGGCTGGTTGGTCTGGCCGGTGACGAGGTTGGTACCGGTGTCGCCGAACCGCAGGATCGACGTGGCGCGCAGCGGGTCCGTCGGCGAATTGCCCTGGTCGAGCTGCTGGACGACGGGGTCGCCGACGTTGGCGGGGTTGGTGTAGCTGAGGAACACCTTGTTCCCGTCGAACGCCACGTCGTCATAGCCGCGCGAGGAATCCGCGCCGTAGACGTAGGGGCTCGCATAGGAGAGCGCGGGGCCGGCGGTGCCGGTCTGCGGGTCGATGATGAACAGTGACGAATTGGCGTCCTGGTTCTCGAGCGCCCAGACTTGCTGCGTGACGGGGTCGTATTTGAGGCCGTCGATCGAGCCGGGAAGCGTCAAGGTGTTCTCGATGTTCCCTTGTGCGCTGTACTGGACGATCGTGCTGCTGCCGCCGTTCGGGAGCTTGCCCGTGCTGTCGGCGCCGTTGCCGTACTCCACCCAAATCGACCCGTTGCCCATGGTGACGGAATCGGGTTGCGTCGCGCCGCCGGCCTCGGAACCGAGCGCGAGGCTGCTGGTGCTCTGCACGACCGGCCCGCTGACCTGATCGGCCTGGAACGCGAGGCCGTGCGAGCTGGTGAGGCCGGTGATCAGCGGCGTGGTCTTGCCGGTCTGCAGATCGACCTGCACGATCTCGGTGCCGACCGACGCGTACGCGTCGCTCGTGTTCAGGCCGGAGACCTTGTAGGCCTGGATCTGATTCGTTCCGGAATTGGAGACGTAGAACGTGCCGCTGCTGGATGTCGGAACGACGACGTCGTCGAGCGTCGAGCCCGCCGGCAGGTTCTGCGGCGCGACGAAGCGCTCGGTCTGCGCGGCGGTGCCTGGACCGCTGATGATGGTGAAGGTTTTGTCCGCTTCGCTGGAGAACACGAGGTCGCCGTTCGCCGTGGACGTTAGCGAGTCGGGGTCGGACAGCGGAATCGGCTGGTTCGTCTTGCCGGTGGCGATGTCCGTGCCGGTCGCGCCGTCGGCGAGGATGTTCGTGGTCACCAACTTGCCGATCGGCATGTCGCCGTTGGTCAGGCGCTGCACCACCGGGTCGCCCGCTCCGGTCGGGTTGGTGTAGCTCAGGTACACTTGGCCGTTGACGAATGCGATGTCGTCATAGCCGCGTATCGAACTCGGGACGGCGTACGGGAGCGGCGCGCTGACCTGGCCGGAGGCCGGGTCGATCAAGCTCAGCGTCGAGTTGCCGTCCTGGTTCTGCAAGGCGAACACCATTCCGGTGTTCGGGTCCACCTTGAGGCCGTCGACCAAGCCCGGAATGCTCAGGGTCCGCTCGACGTCGCCGGTCAGGCTGTACTGCACGATCGTGCTCGATCCGCCGGTCCCGTCGGACTTGGCGCTATTGCCGTACTCCGCCCACAGCGAGTCCTGGCCGAGGGTCAGTGAGTCAGGCTGCGTGCCGCCGCTCGTTCCCGTCGCGAAGACGGTGCTGCTGTCGACTGTTGGCATTCTTGGGATGTCCTCTGGCGTCGGCTGCTGCGGACGAACCCGCAGTTGGGCGTCGGCCCTAAGAACAACTCAACCCAACGCGACGGAAACTCAAATGACGAATGAAATAAATCGTCGATGGCGCTGAAACGTCAACGTAGTGACACCTGCCCGAAACAGAACGCCGGCCTGTTCGCCCATCGATTCAGCTCGCGGGCGGTACCAGAAAGCCGACCAGCTCCGTTCCCTCCTCGACCAGCTCGTCAGCGACGACGCGCACGATCTCGATCGTCGCATCGCGTGGCGCCGTCAGCCGCATTTGCACCTTCATCGCTTCCAGCACGAGCAACAGGTCGCCCCGCGCGAC
>JAABUQ010003596.1_pt1 | contig 28139 bp, 5 predicted proteins | sample 5560001 | NCBI WGS metagenome assembly JAABUQ01 (sample SAMN10711888, study PRJNA513371) | rock metagenome | isolation source: Antarctica rocks | place: Antarctica: Victoria Land, Finger Mt nord | collected 2015-12-18 | reverse complement strand
TATATATATAGAAACTGCGGTATAATTGTTATAATAATATTTTTATTATTATTAAATAAAAGGTTGATTATATTTGATAATAAAAGTATTAAAAATATATAAAACTTATAAATATATATATAATATATTTTTTGTAATTATATAAATATATATATATTATATTAATAACTCGATTTAATTATATTTATATTATTTAAATATATTATAATATTTAAGATAATTATATATAAAATACCAGGAATAAAATAGCTTTGATAACTTATATAATAATAAAATAAATAATTATTATTATTATTATATTTTATTAATAGTATTTATTTATCGAGGTATATATAAATACTTACTTATAATAATAATTATAATAATAATAGTATTATATATAATTAATATTTATTATAATATTGCTAAAATATATATAGCCTTATATTATATTTATAAGAAATAAATATAAAAATAACTATAAAAGAAAAACAAATATAAAAGAATTTTTTAATATTATAATTTTTTATATATTAGATTATATTTTTAATATAATAACGCCGGTATAATATTATAAAAAGGGGTTATATATAATAATAAATAAATAATTAATTAATATTTATATTATAATTATTATATTTACCGAATAGTATTTAAAATATTATAATATTATATACTTTTTTCTTTTATATTTCTTATAAGTTTGAGAGGTTTTTGAAATATTATATTTATAAATATATATATAACGAAAATATTATATATATAGAAATTGTATAAAATATATTAAGACTTTTTTCCCCTTATAATATTTATAATAAAGGGTTTTTAATAAGTTTATAAAAATATTATTTTGCCGTTTAAAGTATTAAAGACTAATACCTTAAAAGGGGGATAATTATAAAACTATATATAAATTTTAATATTATATATAAATATTATATATATTTTAATATATAATTAGAAATTATATTAATGTTAAGCTTATTAAAGTAATTTTATATTTACCTTATTTAAAAGCTTTACTTTATTACCCTAAAGGTCCTCTATTCTTTTAATAATAACCGTTAATTCTTCTATCCTCTTAAAGGATAGGGTTGATAGCAATTATTTATCTATTACGTTTAATTTACGCTTTATTATTATAATAGCTATATTTAGTTATTATACTCTATATTGCTATTTACTATATATCCTAATATATATTTAATTAAGTTTATTTCTTTTATATATTTAAATTATATATATTTAACTTTTAATTATTTAAAAATTTAAATATATTAAAATAATTCAGAATTTATTTAGGTTATTCAGATATACGTCTTTATTTCTAATATCGTTATTATTTGTTCTATCTTATATAATAAATATACCCTATTAATTAAGCGAAGGAATAGAAGTTCTTTTATTATTGTTATTATCATTGTTACTGCCGCCCCCCCTTTTAAAAAGGGTATTATAATAATAAATAAAAGAAGGTTAATATATAAAATTTTTATATTTAATTTTTAATTTTTCTTATTTATTAATATTTTTAATTTTTTAATATTATATATTTTATTCAATTTAATAATCTTTTTCTTATAATATAATATTCTCTTTATTCTTATATTTTTAAATATATTATAATATAAAATTTTTTTTATTTAATTTATTAAATATTATTTTATATTTATTTCTTTATTATTTTAATCTTTTAATAATAAATTATTAAATATATTCTAAAAGATTTCGTTTAGGAAAGATAAGGTTATTAAAAAAGATATTATTATTTGGTTTAAATAAAAAGGGGGGAATAAAATATATAATTTTTTTTTCTTTTTTATATTATATAAAAATAGCCTTAAGTATTAAAATAGCTATTTGCTTTATTAAAATATTAAATATAATATTTTATATAAAAATATTTTATATAAAGGCTTAAATTATTATTATAACTTTAAATATATTATCTATTAAAAAGGCTTTATTTGCTGTTTTCCGATTATCAACTTTTTATTATTTTGCTTTTTTATAATATTTCCTAATATTCCTTAAGATACTTAAAGGAAGTTTATCCTTAATAAAACCGGAATCTAATTAGAATATTATTATTATTATAACTGATTTTCTTATATATTAAATATAAGTTAAATACTTCTAAATATTATGTTTAAGGGTTATTTTATATAATTTTATATAATTTAATTAATATAATATTTATTATAAAAAATCTATTCCTTTTAATTATTTTATTTTATATTTTATTAACTTTAATTAATTATTTTTAATTTAATTATTTAAATTTATATATTAAATTTATTTTTAGGTCTTTTTTTTGGTTTCCTTTTATAATTTAAACTTATTTTTAATAATTTATTAATTTGTTAATATAAAAATATTATATATTATTTTATTTTTAATAGCTTATTTATTATAAAATAAAATAATATTAACTTTTATTTAATAATATTTATAATTATATTCTTAAGCTTATTATATAGTTTTATATTTATATATATTATAAAAAATAATTAAAATTATAATAAAGTTAATATTTTTAATAAAAAGTTTTTTAATTTTTAATTTTAATAAATAAAGTTTTTATTATCCTTCCAAACGATTTTAATATAGATTTTATATAATATCGGCTTTGGCTCTTCCTTATCTACTCTATTGCTATCGTTATAAAAAGGAGGAAAAGGATTTATTAAAAATAAAAACCAAAAAATTAATATAAATTAAAAAGTTAATTAAGAAATTAGCTAAAAAACTAATAATATTTTAAAAAATAATAAAAATATCTTTCTAAAAGGGGCTATATAATTTAATCGTTATAAATTAAGAATTTGAATTTCTAGGAGGTTTATTTAATTTTTATATAATATTTTATTTATATAATTATTATTATTTATTTCTTTTATATATATTAAAGCTTCCTTAGCAAAATATTTTGATATAAAGGTTTGAAAAACGTTTCTTATTTATTAGGCCTTTAATAATATTTTTAATAATAATTTTATATATTTAATTATATTATTAAAAAGGGATATAAATAATATAATTTGTATATTTATATTTATATTTTTTATATTATTCTTAATAATAAGGCTAAAATCCCTTTTAAAAATAATAAAATATAAATATATTTAATTTAAAGTTTTATTTAGAATTTTGCTTAAAGAATAAAATCTTAAATATTAACTTAAAATATTAAATAATAAAATAAATAATAATATAAAAAGTATAAATATTTTATTTTAATTATATAATAATAAATAGGCTATTTCTTAATAATTAGAAGGTTTAGGATTTAAAAAATAAAGTTATTTGTTAAATTATTATATTAAAAATAATATATTTTTTTCTTTTTATATTTCTTTTATTATACTAGATCGTTTTTTCCTAAGGATTTAATAGCCCTTTTATAGTAATAGATTTTTCTAATAAAGGGCCTGCTAGCTATTTCCCTAAGGGGCCTATTTTAAAAACTGCTTTAGAAATTGTTTAGGAAGTTATTTGGGAGGTCGTTTAGGAAGTATAATTTAATATTAATAATAACAAAAAAAATCAGTAAATATAATACGATAATAAATATATTAAATTAATTGTTATAAACTTATATACAAGATTTATATATATATAGGGCCAGGGAGGTCCGATATACAAAATATCGATTTGTACGTACTAATATACTGTTCGCGGTACTAGCCTCGGATTTTGGTGTGGAATTGGTGGTGGGGGAAGGCCCATTTCGCGAACCGCCAACCGTAATACAAGCAACGATACCACATGCCAGAATCCCCCAACCCCGGCAAAACAACCGAGCAGCACGGCCACGCTTGGCGGATCTTCGAGTTTGTGGGCATGGAGCTGCTTTCGAAGGGCGCAGATGCGGAACTCACTGCGTAAGAGGCCTGATATCCGATGTAGAGTCCCTTTTCGAGCTGATGAATCTGAGTCGCATGGTTTGGTAGATTGGTAGCCATGGTTACGCCTTCGATCACCGGAACTCAAAGCAATTTCGTAAGCGAGGTCGGCCCCGATGTGTGTAGCAGCCGACAGAGACGTCCAAATCAGTGGCATTGCTTGGTTTGTACAAGCCCATACCAGAGTGGTCTTTCCCCCGAGCTGCGCAGATGTCGAGATGATACTTGCGGCAGCAGCCAGTGCAAACACATACTCGAGTACGCTGCAAATGATCGCCGACATTGTTCCCAACAACGGTAACCTGAGCACGTGCTCTTTGTGTCTGAGAACAGAATGGGGGTCGGTGAACTCGAAAATTCGCGTCGAATACACGGCAGGAGCACCAAGACTGATCAGAAACGAGAGAAGCCGCCGGTACGCAGAGAGAAGAGAGGTCTCCGCTACGCTAGGACCTAGTGACGCCAAAATGGTGGGCGTGAGACTCATGACAACAGCGGCCGCGTGGTAATTTGCGAGGTACGCAGCTGGTAGGTTTGCAAGCATACAGTTTTCATGCCCATAACAATAGTCTATTTGATTCGCATATGGTGCGTTGTCCGGACTGTAGTTGACGCCTTCCAAAAGTGCCAGCTTTCATTGCAGACATTTACAGAGTGATATGGAGTTGCAAAGGTAAACGGTATATGGAACAATAGAAGAGCGTAAATAATCATCTTGCTGCATGGATACATCGATGGGGCTCTTTCCTGGTTTGCACATTGTGGATCTACGATTATGCTAAATCTCGCCCATTCATACAAAGCGGAAGGTAACAACGAAGCTAGTCATATCGCTGTATTGCCGATTGAGATTGCTAATAGTCACCGAAGAAATGAGGGGTGAGAACGTGCAAAGTTGGTATCTCATATACATGGTTGTAGATGGTTCAGAGTCGCCAGCCTTACCTTGCAATCTTAGGTAGCACTGCACTTGAGAAGATCAAGGCGCTGCTGTAACACAAAGCAGGCGTTTATACAACGTAACAGCAATTGGTAGAAATACATATGAAAATATGAACCAGGCAGCAGCTCGCCTACATCTGTGGTGGCAGGACGCTCACTTGGGTCACGTGACGGCAGAGCGGCGTTCACCCTAGACTCTAAGGGGGCTGGCATTAGAGGCATTGACTTTGTACAACTCACATCCATCACCTACCTACTTAGGTACAAACAAGCGCATCATGATTCTCCGGTCTCAAAAGCTCGCCCGAGCCTTCCGCCCGTCGCAGGTGACCACTTCTCTACCCGACTTCCTCGTCCCAGCGCTGCTCTCCACACCAAACTCGGAGTCATTTTCAAGCACTTCAAGATGCGCTTCTCGTATTGGCTCTGCGCCGCTGTCGCTCCCTACAGAAGTGGATCTACGAGTACTGGAGCCTCCAGTACAGAAGAAGACCGTCTCAAGGACTGTGCCTCTGAAGACGGTGGAGGTTGAGGGTCCGCTGGGTATGTCCAGCCAACTCCCCCTATATATTCCGTGCCATTGATTTGCGACTAGGGAAAATGTCACTGCAACTGCCACCTTACATGTCTCTCACACATAACAAGTATACCAAGAAAGCCACGCTGAGTATCCTCGACCCAAAGGAACGGAAGCAGCGCGAGATGTGGGGTACGTTTTGCATCTTCACGGACACATACATTTTCTCATCATGATAGGCACAACGCGTGCATACCTGAACAATCACATCCTCGGAGTAACAGAAGGTCATGTCGCAATTTTAAGACTAGTCGGTGTGGGGTACAGAGCAACAGTGGAGCCCTCCGCCGTGACTGTCAAGCCGGAGTATCCAGGTCAGCAATTTGTATCGCTGAAAGTCGGGTACTCGCATCCGATCGAGCTTGGGGTGCCGATGGGGATGAAGGCGACCACGCCGCAGCCTACGAGGATATTGTTGGAGGGGGTGGAGAAGGAGGTTGTGAATGAGTTTGCGGCGAAGATTAGGAAGTGGAGGGTGCCAGAGCCGTACAAGGGGAAGGGGATCCTTGTGAATGGTGAGACGGTCAAGTTGAAGGCGAAGAAGATCAAGTGATGATGGAAGGTGGGCGGTACAGTGGCTGTCTATCTTGGTAAGGTCGGAATCTGTTTCTACAGCTGCCAAGTGATCGAGGGTAGTGATACCTTCCGATTGACTTGAAATGCATATCTCCCCATTGTGACAGCAAACCTATGCTGTCGAACGCTCTGGAATGGGCTCAAAGCTCTGGTGATCTGATTGAAATTCGCTGGCCCTGGACCTATCCCACCAGACATTAAGAAGTCGGCTATCCAGATGCCCTTGCACCATCCCTCCAGAGTCACCACGCAAGAAACTAGGTGTCCAAAACCTCGCGTTCAGTTGAAGGAGAGTGAAAGCCTAGTTGGATAGGTTTTCCTTTAGCAACACCTAGACTCAAACCTTGGCCGCCTCAGCAACGTTCGAAGTAGAAGAGGTCTGGAAGAGCTAGAAGAATTGCTAGAACCAGAAGAAACGAAGTTTCAGCATCCTCCAGGTACCTGTCACGGAGCGCAAGGGAAGTGGGCTTCTTTGAGAATATATTCTTTAAGGCCGCGAACCAGCAAACAGACAATCTGAACACCACATCCTCCCCACGGAAACTTCCCAAGAGAAATCTCACATTCACCTGCGACCGTCCCAATCTGCTATAACTCTAAAGCGATACCTCCCCTCAGAACCCCCAACAAAAAAGAAAAAAAAAGGTCACCACCAGCATTCGAACCCTAGTCATACCAAAGGGAGAACCAACTGATCAGGGCAAAAAAGCCCACCTCCGAAGAAGTGTTGAAAACCTAATTGAATAGGTTTTGCATAAGGGTCTGCAGGGGTCTTTGTGTAGGGTGGCGATCAAACACCACCCACTACACCAGCTGGCCAGCTGGGTCCCGGAGGACAGGGGAATGGGGCTTATTTGGCTATATATCATTCTTTCTATTTTCCAAAAAAAAAGGAATTTTACTTATCGTCTGCGCAACACTGCTCGTCAATGCCCGAGTACACCCCTCCATTCTCAACCCTCGGCCTTCATCCAGTCCAATGCAATTCGATTCAATTTCATTTCATTTCATACAGCAGAGGATCCAGCCCCCCTCGTTGACGGAATCGAAGAACACATAAGAAACAGGTCTCCCACTTTGATTTGCTATACCACACGACGAACATATTCGATCCCGGCAGGATACGCCACCGTGATCCGCTAGAACGCCTTCCCCTCTTCCCGGTCATCCCCCACACCAGCCTCGCCGCTTGCCATCCTGGGCCCTGCATCCGCAGGATGACCACCCCCAGCGCCGGTGGAAAGGGCGGGAGCGCCCGCCGAGGTAGCACCGGCCGCAGTTGTACCACCGCCGGGAGCATCGTCACTGCCGGTAGCACCCCGCTCAGCGGCCGCAGCCTCCTCCTCATGATCATGTTCCCCTGCCCCAAAACCAGCCAGTTCATCGCCCAGCGGCCCACTGGTGGCGCTCATGCCCTCCCCAACCTCCCTCTGTCCTGCAGCTCCTTTCGAGCCTGGCCCCACAGCTGGGCTCAACCCTTCCGTGAACTTCGATCCCTCTCCTGACTTCCCACTATCGTCTGCCCGAGCGTTCACGGGTGGCGTCTGGAGCGCTGGTAAGGTCTGAGCCGGGTTGAGATCCACGTCTCTAGCGTGACTGACGGATGCTGGTTCCTGAATCTGTGGACTCCCTCCCGCTTTCAACTCGACGGGTTCGTTTCCTGATGGCGGGGCTGGGACAGGGGCCGTAGAGCCGGAGGGGGTGGTCGTGGGGTTTGGGGCGGTGGAGGATTGGGCGTGGCGTGTTTTGCTACCTTTTCCTTTGAAGAGGCCTTTGAGACGGGTTTTTGCTTGGGCTATGGTTTTGCCTGCTGTGGCTCGGGGAGTCAGTAGTTGTTAAGCTAGGTTGTAGGGAGGTGAGGGGAGCAATGGGCATTATGTTGGGTATCTGAGGGTGTACTTGGAAAGGTGAATGGGATGGGTTGAAGAGTAGGCTTACGGATTCCAGGCATTGTGGGGGATACTCTCTGTCTTCAAGGGACCAGGTTTGGTCTTGAGTATCGCTGCTGGTCATATTGAAGGCCAAGCTCGGGATATCGATGATGTTATATCCAGAATCGTAATATCAAGAAATGCAAGCTAGCGTTAAAGGCGGTGGCTGAGTTGAAGGAAGCAAACATGCGACATGTACTGTTGTGAATGGTTAGCTTGGAGGTATGTACCTACTATGCCATGGGTACCTATGCACGCTATGCAATGAAGCGGGGATCACGCATGGTGTTTCAAATCCGAAACGTATAAATAGAACGGACCCTGCATGTTTTAGGTTAGGCCGCTAAGCATCAAACACCCGGTCACTAGCAGTTTTCATTGATCCGTGACCGCTTCAGGATCGGATGGGTTTCGCATCAGGAAGTTGTCTAAGGTTTGGGCGGTGAAGATGAGTCTGTGCATGGCGGACCAATGGCCTATGGGGGCTGGCGGCCAGCGAATGCTGCCAGCTGCAGGCGTGTGGCAAGTCTGTACCAATCGCTTTACTCTTAGTGAGTCGACATTGGGGCTGTGCTTCTCTAATTTCATGGCCTGGGATGGCTACCTTACTTATCCGGCGGCGTAAAGGAATGCATAGATGCATATGAGGAACATGCAATTATATTTTGATTGGCGGTAAATTCTCCGGATAACATCGCTTTGTGGTGTGCCTCCGTGAACCCACTGTTATGGGGAAGTGCAACGACAATGGGTGCCATTCTTTCCGTTCCGACTCTAGATGGCCACACTGGACCTCCAGGCTAGGGGTAAATAGCATCATTCTGACTTTGCCGGACGACTTGTGTTGGGGGAACTCTATGCGCTTTCATTCGGATTGTGTTTCTGACAATTAGTGTCTCCCTGAACCATGAGCCAGCATTCGTTCTGATACTTCTCCCTCCTCCTCTCCGTATTGTTGACTGCGTGCTCGGGGTAGGGCAGCTGTTGTCCGTAGCCAAGGGCATCCTTTCGTGACACCATAGTGCTTTTCAATAATTTCGACGCCTGTTACACGATGTCTCAAGCTTCTATCGACGCTTTCGTCCCATCTACCTCGGGCTCCTTTTTTCTTGATATTTCCCCAACGTAGGTCTACCGATGACCATACTTTGATTGTTGTTAGATAATGTCGAAAATGTTAGCAGTAGTGTCTTCAAAACTGATGAAGATGTAGCTGTCAGTAATTGCAGCCTCATCAGTATTCAATATGTGGAGGCTGGAAGCAAATGGCTGGCCGGTCTGAACAAAAGACTATCATCTAGACTCTGGAGGATGCTCTTGTATGCATTGTGAAAATATCTCCACAAAGCTGAAATTTCGCCTCTATCTCTGGACCAATGCTTCATCAAAGCACATTGTATGTCTTCATTTGATGCGGCATGCACAATCATTCGTTGAACCTACTGCCTCCTTCGAAATTCCGCGAAGAAGCGGACCCCACGTCATCTAACTTGGCTTCCCTTCTTAGGACTCGAGCCTCCACTGGATCTCTGTCTATCGCTTGTGGTATCCGAACTTGCGCTGGAGTTCTCAGCTCCACCCTCGGTCTCGCCCCTCTGCTTACTGACATCTGGGTTTGCTGGGCTGACATCTAGCGGATTGTTCGTGTCCTAACGGACATTCAGTGTTAGTAGATGAAGGATGTGGCCGCATTGACTCGAGGGCCAAATGTCAGGGAGTGCCCTCAATGATTTCTTCTTAGGCATCTAAAGCTTACGAGACGAGGCCGTAGCACTGCATCTGACAGGTTGCTCGACATCACTAAAAGATACTCACTCCTCTGTTTTTCCCCGCGACGTCTTTCGCTTCCTGCGGATCGGTGATATCGGGGTCAAATGCGGCATCTTCCTGCCTTGCACCCTCATCGTCCGTTGCACTTTTGCTATATTCTGTTGCTTCCGTATTGATACTATCCTTGTCTTGGGTATCCTTCCTGGGGTATTCGAGCAATGTCGATTGCGAGAATTGACGATGGGTATAAGGAGTGAAAGCTTTTGCATGTGATCGTATGGATGCCTTGACGGAAGCGATTCGAGTATGGGATGGGGCCCGTAGCCTATAGGGTCTAGACATAATAACGAGGGAGGTTCTGAGAGGTGTGGACGCCATGGTGAAAGAATTTGCGGTCTACGCAGGAAATTTTGTAAGGTTAAGTTCCGCCGCGATGTTGATTGCGAGGTTTCCGTAGCCTCGTAGTGAGAAATGCGGGCCTTGTCGGATCGGAGTGGTGGGAGGAAGCTGGTTGGTCGAAGCAGGGCAGATGTAGCAATTCGAGGCGTTGAGGAGAGCGACAGCGATTGATGCGGGATTTCAATCCGGATGATCACTTTGCTAAGTGCTTGCGATGTTACGCGGCTGTAGGGAGTTGCAATACCGTTCGGTAAGATTCTGTGAATGATGGAGGGAATACTCAGGCTAGTTTTTCCGGAGGTCCTGAGCCAACCTATTTCTGGCTACGCCTCCCGTACTCCAGTTGTAAAGCCATAGGCTGGGGGTTGGCAGCAATGTGAGATCAAGAGGGAGATTTCATTAGATGATAGAACTAATTAATGAAGAAGGAAAAAAGGCCCGGGTTTAATATATATTTAACGTTAGGATTATATATACTAAATATATATACTTTATTAATATTAATAACATTATACTTTAAAATTTTAAAATCTTAAAGATTTAAATATATAATAATCCGAATAATTTATATATTAATTTTTAATAATTATTTTTCCTTTTTATAAATTCGATTTCGAATTATATATTAATATATTAAAAAAACCTTTAACTTTATAAAATAATAAAGAAAAATATTATATATTTAGGAAAGAGGCCGTCATGGCTCTTTTGAATCTTGGAGAGAAGATGGCTTGTCTATGACACGTTTAGGGAAGCGTCCTAGAGATTTCTCGGATTGATCTTGAAAAGAAGATGTACATGTCTTTTTATTCAGCATCTTCAGTAACATCAATCCCACTTCCCACCAACCTTGTTCGCTAGCACCATCCCCGGAAATTCCTCCTCCCCTAGCGCGGTCGTATGAGCCCAAGGTTTCAACCCATTCTCCCTCCGAATCGTATCCGCAAAGCACTGACTCCATCCTTTTCGATGATACCCCTCAATCACATCCTCAATAGTCTTTTCATGCAGCAGCTCCGCATGCTTGCCCGTGTTATCAAAGATAGTTGCCAATTGGATCAACTGCCCTAACGTTGTGATCTTACCGCTCTCGCCGATATCCTGATGTCTGATTACTGCTTCAGCGACAGCTTCGGCCTGCTCAATGGGAGCGTGGTGGGATCTCAGGATGTCGAGGGAGAGGTAGCCGCCGTAGAATTCGAAGCTCATGAGAGTGGCAGTGATGTTTTTGTCAGTAGTGCCGATGTCGTGGAGGAGTGCTGTGAGGAGGTATGTTTCTGAGGATAGCGCCCAGGAAGGGAAGTGCTGCATTTGCATAGCTCGTCCTGGGAGGGTCAGCTACACGTTCCTCGAAGTCGAACCAACAGAGGGCAGTGGTCGCCTGCGGGCCATAGTCTAAGGTCTGTGAAGCGAGATTGTAGGCACAGGGAGGATACATTATCGTCCAAGGAGTAAATACCGTAGTAGTATACCCTCATGCTATGATTGAACGTCTGCTCATTCAATTCTCTCTTTGCATATGCTAGTACCTCTTTCGCGAGGGACGAATCGGGTAGTGGAATGTCGTCGATATTCAGTAGCATTGCATTGTTCTTAACTCTGTCTTTTAGTAACACTGTAGGGTCGCGGGGCAGGGCTGTCCAGCCGTGGGTCTCTTTTGGATTGCTCATGGTTGTTAGAGGGATATGACGAGTGCGGCTGAGATTAGGTCCAGCGAGATAGGAGCTTAGCGAGTGGGAGTGTAGGAGAAGGATACTGGTGGAAGATGGATCTCGAAGGAGGGCAATATTGCTCCTGCGGAGGAGCCGAGGTTGTGGTGATTATGCATGGCCATATTGATTATGTGATCGTTTTTGCTCATGGCGACCGCGTCAGCGACGCGGAATCGTCCTCCAACCTTGGCATCATCTTCAGGAAGACCGGGCCGTCCCGTGTGCCGCCTGCGAACTGTCAGCCGATGCCTGGCATGCCGTGTCAAATTCAATTGATGTTCAGACTCTATATTGCACCGTAAAAAGAAAACATGCAGTGTAACAGCATCACTCTAGCAGCCTCACCCCAAAAATCTCAATAAGTAGCGTGACTATCGCCGAGAGCGACCGCTCACACCAAAATACCGCATCCTCAGCTTGATATGTCTCTTCCATTTTCTTCCTCTTCTTTCCCCCTCCTTCGCACAACACGGATTAGGATGACGACCCGCCGACCAGGCCGCCACCACCAATTGGAGGTTTGACATCAGAATATTGACCAAGTTACGCAGGGGCCGCTTTCGATCCCAAGTGAAATCCTGTTTATACTATTCTTGGGCCAGAAATGCCTTCAACGCTGGTCCAGCGCTCAATCATCAGATCAGGGAGCGCAATTTTCCTAGCGTTTGTTTTGACGAGACGGAAGACATATAGAGATTACTCGTATTAAACCCCTAACGGCCATGACCCCCTGTTGGCTTAGGAGATTTCAATTGCTCTATCTACCTAGGAATACAGGCTCATCTATATACTCGGCTGATCAATCTAGGCCCTATAAATAATAAGGCATTTAGTAGAGCTAATATACCCTAAGTATAGCCCTTATTGTTCGATATACAGCCTGGCTGATAATAATCCTAAGATTACGATACGCTAGACCTGATTTGGCTTAATACTGCTGGAGAAACTGCCTTAATTATTCTTTAATACCCTCTTTCAGGCCTTATAATAGTTTCTAAAATATTATTAGCAAATAGTCTATTAAGTTTTATACTTCCTCTTTTGCTTTCCTAAGCTAGCCTTAGTAATTAGAATATATACCCTAAGCTTGCTACTATTATTGGTTTCGTTAAAAGATTTATTATTATTTTTTCGGTAGGGATCTAGTTTATAATTATATTTTTGCTTTATACTAATTCCTTTATTTTATAATACTAAAATTATATATACTTCGTCTTAAGGTATATTATAGGGTTTTTAATTAAATTAATTATTAACTTATTATTTAAGTTTATTTTTATAATTTTTATATTTTCCTTATTATATCTAAGTTCCTAAAGCAAATTCTTAAAATATATAACTTTTTTATATATTTTTAATATAGCAATATATTTAGCTTTAATCGATAATATAACTACAACTAGCTCTTACTTAGACCTTTAGCTAACTGGTCTATTGACTAGCTTGAAAAAATATCTTATTATAAATTTATTATTATTAATATTATTATATTAAGAAGAGTCAGAGTAGGCCTAAAAAATCCTATTATATATATAATTTGGCTTAAATATTATTCCGATCTTAATTATATTAGCTAAATATCTTATTACCCGTTTTACTATTATATAATAATTATTTATTAATTATATAAGATATTTGCTCAAATAATATATTATAAAAGTAATATTAGGCCGGCTTATTCTAACTACCTAATTTAAGGCCTTAATAATAAATATAAAGTCGTTTTTTAAATTTTTATTAGTAACGTATTTAGGAGGTAGTTATTCCAGCTTTATATTCTTGTTTATAATACTCTTAACGGTATAGCAATCCTCTATTCCTAATTGCTTGAATATCTGGGCGATATAATCTTTCTAAATAATAATTATTATATAATTATCGCGATTTCTTAAGATTTCTATTCTTAAATAAAAAGAAATAACTCCTAAATACTTTAATTTGAATTCCTTATTAAGCTAAGCTTTTAGCTTACTTATCGCTTTTTTTATATATAAGAATATTAGCAGATCGTTTATATAAATAATTATAATCGTTCCTTTATTATTAATAAAGATAAAGTTATCTTTTTGGAATTATTTAAAGTTAAAATTTTTTAGTTTTATTATTAATATTTCTCCTTATTCCCTAAATAATTATTTAAGGCTATATAAGGCTTTTTCCAGATAATATATATTATTTATATTGTTAATATATTTATAAGGCTATTCTATTTATACTTTTTCCTTAAGAGTTGTTTCTAGGAAGGTAATATCGATATCAGAATATTCTATTTCTATATTACGTTTTATTCCTAAGGCTAAGAATACTTTCTAATTTAAGATTTTTATAATTAATAAAAAAGTAATATTATAATCTATTCCCTTTATTTATTCGAAGCCTTTAACGATTTATTAAACTTTATATTTAATAATTTTGCTCTTAATACTTAATTTAATTAATAATATTTATCTTCTTAAGAGTATTTTATATCCTAATAATAATTTCCTGATTTTTTATACCCCTTTAGATTTTATTATATTTAATTCTGTCTGGAATATTATTTTCTATTATTCCTTATTTAACCTTAAAAGTATTTCTTGCCAATTTTTAAAAGAAGTAGTATTTTTGTTTTCGCCTATTTAAGAAATTTACATAAAGGGAAATCCTCCCTCCTTTACTCCTTTTTGGAGATTATAATAATTTATTAATAAATAAGGTCTTATAAACTATTTTAATAGGTATTCTAATAATATTAATAGCCCTTAATAAGTTTGAGGAGGTATTTATTATATTCCTAATATTCCTAATTTATTATATAAAAATAATATATTATCGGTATAAATTACGATTTCTTTATTTAGCTCCGTATTTAATATTTACTTAATATTTTACTTATTAAGGTTAAGATTAATTATTTTATTAGGTTTAATATTTTGAATATTAGCTTCCCCAAATCCGTTTTGCGTATTAAGGCTAGGGCTAACTTCCTTATTAATATTAATATTTTGAATATTTGCTTCTATATTCGCGGATTACTTATTTATTAATATATTATCTATTTTATTAGGAATATTAGGAATAATTTCTTTATTACTTCTTATCTTAGACGAATATATCTTTATTAATATTATTTTATTAAAAATAATATAAACTGAAAACCTTAATCCTTTAGCCTTTTTATCTTATACCCGATATTGATTGGAACTATTATTAAATCTTAAAAATTTATACCTAATACCCCGGAATTTGAGTTTCTGCTTATAAATATCTTTATTATATACCTAGTAAATATATCCGAATAACTTTATATAATTGATATCTGGTTTCTCTCCAGTTTATCTTTCGTATAGTATTTTTCTATTAAATATTGCCGTAAAGAGCCTTTCCCTAATATATATTATAAAATTTAGGGCTTCCTCCCAAAAATCTTTATTTAATCCTGAATAAAATAATATTATTTTAATTTATTCAAATAATATTCTATTACTTTGTTTAATAATACCGTTTTAGTAGGGGCTATATAGTAATATCGGCTCTTATTGAATACTAGCCTAATTAAGAGTTATTTATACTTATAAATTAATAAATTCTTTTATATTATCTTTATATAAATAATTAATAATATATCCCTTAATATTATTCTTCCTAATATAGTTTTTAATATAATTATTAATAGGACCTGCTTCTTGTAGGGGAAGAAAATAAATAATTATTATATTAATATATTTATTAATAAGTATCAAAATATATTTTGTATTATCTTTTATAGGAGTAATCTTTCTACCCCTAACGATATCTATAAATTATTACTCGCCTAGAAGTATTACTTGCTTATTCCTTATTAGCTTATAATTAAAAATATAGGATTATTTTCCTATAATATAGGCTTCGTATTATTATTCCGGTAATATTATATTTTTAAGCTTATTACTCTATTTAATATTTATTCCGATAGTTACTTTTATTATACTTTTTATTAAAGTTATTCTAATATACCCAAAGCGTACGTACCAGAGCTTCTATAAGGCTGGAACGTCCTTTGTTCTAACGTTCTTAATATACTCTTAATATTTTAAGGGAAATTAAGGAATAAAATAATTATTACCTGTTTTTTGGCTTAAAAATAATATTTTCCTTATTTTATCCCTAATATCAAAAAATTTTCCCCTAAACGATATTATATATCCCTTCTTAATTAGCTTTGTTACTAAAATAATATTATATTAGCTCTCTAGGACGTAGTATATATCTATTAGCTCGATTTCTTTATTATTATTAATTATTATAATAATAAAGCCTTTCTCTTTTGCTATTATAATAATATCGTTAATCCTATTAATAAGGTAATTATATATATAATAAGAAATAAAACGCTATTGTTTAGAGTAAATATAAATCTTAGTTTCTAAGTCCAAATAAATATCTGATTTTCTAGACGCCTTGCGTATTAATCGTATTATTAATACCTTTTTAAGATTAATAATCGTTTTAGAGCTATATACCCTTAGGACTTATCTCGTTTTCTCCTTATTATCTTTAGGGAGGAGTTTCTTATCTTTTGGCTTCTACTAATTAGGACGGAGGTTGCTATTTAAATAATAGTATTTTTCCTTTATATAAAATCTTTTGCAATAAGAGTATTTTAGTTTAGTATTTTTATTATTTCCCTTTTTGCTATTATTATTATTATTACTTTTTATTTTCCTCTGCTTTCTAAAGTTCCCTATTTTTAAGGCTTTCGAGAAGCCTTTTTAGCTTTATTATTTATTATAAGCAAGTACTGTTTTAGTAATTTCCTTAAAGGTAATATCTCTGTTAGTATTATTTATAATTTAAATAATTTAAATCTAATATAACTTTATCTTATTCAGGAGACCTTTCAGGAATAAATAAGCTAGTACTATTTTATTTATAACTTATATCGTTATTATTAGGCGATTATTCTAATAATATAAATAGTTAGTATACTCGCTAATACTCTTAAAAATAGTAGAATCTATATTAATTAAATATTAAATAGTTATATATATAATATAATTATTCTTCTTTTAGAATTTATTCTCTAAAAGCTTCTATATCTTTATAATATCCTTTTTGCTATTGAAAAGGTTTTTAATATATAATTTATATATCAGAATAATAATAGCCTAGGCCTTCCTATTTATTAAGGGCAGATTATTATTAACGTTATTTTTATCTTTGTTAATAGTTAACTAGGATCCTTCTTTAATAAGAATAGCTTGTATTTCAAAGGCTTAATTATAGTAGTTAAAGATCCTCTCAAGGATAATTACCTTCCTGCGTATTACCTCTATAGCTTAATATAAAAATAAATAAGATAGTAATATTTATAAATTGAAAACTTGAATATTTTTCTTTTTATACAAATATATAGACGCTAGCCGGGCTTATAACTTATTAACTTAGGAGATTTCAATTGCTTTATTTACTTAAGAATATAGGCTTATTTATATACTCGGCTAATCAATTTAGGCCCTATAGATAATAAGGTATTTAATAGAGCTGATATACCCTGAGTATAGCCCTTATTGTTCGGTATACAGCCTGGCTGACAGTGATCTTAGGATTGCGATACGCTAGACCTGATTTGGCTTAGTGCTGCTGGAGAGACTGCCCCAGCCATTCTCCAACACCCCCCAACGGCCAGGCACTAAGCCTATTTAGGGAAGCTAATATCAGCACACCTCGCCCACAATACCTGCGTATTATGATATATATCTGAAGAGTAAATATTATAGAGCTTATCGAGGGCTTTTATTCGAGCTCCTATTTGCCTGATTCGGCTGGAAGATAGTGGAGCAATAGGGGGGGTGAATAGTACCTGGCCGTTAGGGGGTTATGGCCGTTGGGGGGTCAACACGAGTATCGTTTCGCTCACTTTCGCCCTCTTTCAATCTTCCTTTCTTCCTTCCTTCCTTCCTCTTTTTCTGTATCATCATCGTCATTATTATGTCCCCATTCCCTCCCTGCAAACAAATCGCTCACTCATCATGTTCTCTCTCTCTCGCTCACACACAAACGTTGTTTTCAAGGCGATTTGGCCGAGCCTAGTAGAGGCCTAAGTAACAGTCGCATTACTTAGAGCCGTCAACCTTCCTCCATCGACGTGTCCTCGCTACGGATCTCAACCATGGGTCAATAGGGAGCAAGTGAATACCGACCCCGGCACTAGAGCAGAGGAGGAGGAGGAGGAGTAATGATTATTACTACAATCATAGTAGTAAGCCATGTTTCTAATTTGTACAAAGAACACATGTCAAGGCGTCGTTTGAATCATCTACTGTCTGTAGCATTTCAGCTCTTGAGAATGCCCGCCTGCCTGCCGCCTTGCTTTATCGTTTGCGAATACATGATACCGACCGAAAACCCTATCCTTTTGGTCATCCCCCGAGGCGAAAGTCTGGTAAAGCAGAGAGAAACATAATGTAAGCAGTGACCTTGAACACCTTGCTTTTTGTGGTCGTAGCGTATTCCATTCCGTTTCAGTTTACAACCCGTCTCTTGCAGCCTGGGACTGCAGATTTTGAATTATTTGATTTTTACGAATTTTTGATTTTTTCAATTTGATCATTTTTAACAATAATTGATATTGTATTAAATTGAAAAGAATTAACTAAAAAGCATTTTCGAAAGTTTAAATTTAATAAATTTAGTAAGGAAAAAAGTAAATTTGTAATACATTTTTTAACTTTTACAATCGAAATTTTATTCATTTTTATTTTATTTTTGAATTTCAATCAATATTATTTCAATTAGTTTATATAATTAGTTTTGCTTTTGCTTTTAAATTTAAGTTTTAATTAATATTAAATTTGATAAAACTTTTTTATTAAATTTTTTTAATTAATTTTAAAATATATATTTTTATATTAATTTAATTTAATTTTTAGTTTTTATTATACTAATTAACTTTTGATTTAAATATTTTTTGATTATTAACATTAGTAAAATTCGATATAATTACTATAGTTTCAAAATAAAATTTATATTTAAACGTTTAAATGTTTAAAATTTAATCAATTATTCTTTTATATATAAAATATTCTTATTTCTTTTTAAAAACTTTTAAATTATTGATTTAAAAATTAAAATAAACTATTACGAATTTTTTTTATTTCAAAAGTTATATTACTTTTGTTATTTATTACAAATTACGTATAAACCAATTTTATATAAGAAATTTACAAATAAAAAATAAAAAATAAAAAAAATCTAATTGATTTTAATATAATAATTTATAATAATATTTCGAAAACGTATTATATTTGTTAATAGAATAATTATCATATATAAACAGATTACATTTGATTAAATCAAGTTTAATTAAATTAAAACAAGTTCGAAAATTATTTAAAAAATTTTTTCTATTTTGGAAAAAACTAAATACATTTTCATTAATTAATACATATTCAATTAAAAATTAGTTTAAATTGTTTGTTTTAATAAAGATTTTTTTAATAAAAGTAATACAAAAAATAGTTTAAAAAAGAATATATATATTTAAATCGAAAAACAAATCGAAAAAAAAATCGAAAAAAATATATATATAAATATTTTTTTAATTTAATAAATTATCAATCTGAAAAGTTAATTATTTATATACGAAAAATAATAATATATTACAATAATAATTATATTTATAAACTTTAAAAGGAATTTAATCTTAATATTACAATAACAAATATAATTTTATTTGTATATATAAAATACATTAGAAAATATTTTATAAACAAAGTTAATTTTATTATTTTATAAACAACGTATAATTTTTTTTCCTATTGTATTTAATTTAAAAATTTTTATTTATTTATAACCGTTTATTCCCTTTTTTAATTTATTGTATTAAAATTTTCAAATTATATAAAAGTATTATTACCGACTTCAAATATATAACAAGAAAAAATAAAATTATTTTAATAATATAAAAAAATAAAAAGGATTAATTAATATACAAATAATTTAAATAATAATATAAAAAGTTTCAATTTTTATTACAGCAACAAGTATATTGGAAATGAAAGCTAGGAATTGGTAGTATATATATCGAATAATGGCGGAGTTGTCCCAATGATAATAGGGAAGTTAGTTAGAAATTGCTTTGGCTCTGGACCTCCCGAAAAACTAACCTGAATAGAGAAATGTTGATTCGTAAATCTGGAGCCCAGGGTCTTCTTGAGCACATCCAATCCGTTATCGCCTCAATACGGTATAGTTAGTTGTATTACGGTTGGCGGTTTGCAAAATAAGCCTTCCTTTATTATTAATTTTATATTAAAATCTAAAATCGGTTTAACAGTTAATATACTAGTATATACAGATCAATATTTCGTATAAAAGACTTTGCTAACTTTATATATTTATAAATAATATATATAACAATTAAGATTTATTTATTATTAAATATTTTTCTTTTAATAATATTTTTCTTTTTATTATTATTATTATTATATCCTCTTTTAATTACAGCGTTAATTAGGAAGGATATTAAATATAAACTTTAATTAAATTAATTAAATAAATGTATTATAAAAAAGTATTATATTAACTATTATATTATAAAGTATATAAAGGCTTATTAGAAATTTATTAACAAAATATATATTAAAAATAAATAAAAATAAATAAAAATAAATAAAAATATAAACTTAATAAATTATATTATAATAAATTATTTATAGATTTTGAAAATTATCTTTAAATTTGTTTAAATAAAATAAAATAATTTTTATATAATAATTATAATTTAGAAATTAACGAAAGTATTATATAAAAGGCTTTATAAAAAATAAATTAATTTAGAAAAAAACTTAAATATTATATAATTTAAACTTTTAAAAAATTATAAAATTATTAAATAATATATAAATTCTGTTCAATAAATATTAAATAAATAATACTTTTTAATAAAAATATAAATTATAAATATATTAATATATTAATTAATATATAATTTATTTAAAAAGGGTTAATATTTAATTTCGTTAATATTATATTAAAGTATATAGTAAATAGCAATATAGAATATAATAACTAGATATAATTGTTATAATAATAGAATATAAGCGGAACGCAATAGTTAAGTAATTATTATTAACTTTATCTTTTAAGAAGATAGAAGAACTAATAGTTATTATTAAAAAAATAAGAAACTTTTAAAGTAATAAGGTAAAGTTTTGAAATAAAGTAAATATAAAGTTGCTTTATTCCTTAAGGCTTTTAATAATAAATTTAATATTAATATAATTTCTAATTATATATCGGAGTATATATAAAATATATATATAATATTAAAACTTATATATAATTTTATAATTATTCTTTTTTTAAAATATTAATCTTTAATATTTTAAATAACAAAATAATATTTTTATAAATATTGTAAAGGGAAAAAATTTTTAATATATTTTATATAATTTCTATATATATAATATTTTAAAAACCTCTTAAATTTATAAGAAATATAAAGGAAAAAAATATATAATATTATAATATTTTAAATATTATTCGATAAATATAATAATATAAATATAAATATTAATTAATTTATTATTTATTATTATATATAGCCCCTTTTTCCGATATTATATTAATAATACGGTTTAATATATAAAAAATTATAATATTAAAAGTTTTTTTATATTTGTTTTTCTTTTATAATTACTTTTATATTTATTTCTTATAAATATAATATAAAGTTTTATATATTCTAGCGGTATTATAATAAATATTAATTATATATAATATTATTATTATTATAATTATTATTATAAGTAAGTATTTATATATACTTTAATAAACGAGTATTACTAACGAGATATAGCAATAACAATAAATACTTACTTTATTATTACGTAAATTATCAAAGTTATTTTACCTTTGGGACTTTATATATAATTATTTTGAATATTATAATATACTTAAGTAATACAAATATAATCAACCTTTTATATAATAATAATAAGAATATTATTATAGCAATTATATTGTAATTTCTATATATATACTTTTATTATATTATTGTTAATATAGCGGTATTTATTTTATAGTTTTCTATATAAATACTTTATATAATACTTCTTATTCTTATTTAGCCTTTTAAGTTAAAATAAATAAAATAAATATTATTTTATTATTATTTATATTCTTTATAAATATAAGTTTTAATATATTTTTATTATTTTTATAATATTTTATAATATTTTACTTTATTATATATTATTATTATATATTTATTCTATAGTTATTATATAATTATAATCAATATATATATAATATATCTTCTCCTTGCTTATATTATATAACTACCGCCTTTATAAACAAAACTATTTTGCCCTATTCTAGCCTTACGTTTAACTATATTTATATTTAATATTATAAAAAGTATTATAATTTTAATAAATATATAATCCCTTTATATATTTTTTATATTTATATTTATATTTTATTTTTATATATTAAAACTGATACCTTTAACTTTGCTAGAAAGGCTATTAAAGTAATCTTTATTTAAAACGTTAAAGGATTTTATAAATAAGCCTTCGGCTATTAAAGTTATAGTTTATATAAAAAAATCGTTAAAAGCTTTAAAGGCGGAGGTTTATAATAACTATTACAAATTTGTTATTTTATAAAATATTTTCGATTTTTTTATTATTTATTTAGAAGGGTTATTAAATTTTTTTTTTTAATTATTATATTTAATAATCTTATATAGTTTCCGCTAACTTTTATAAAAGAAACTTATTACTAAGGGAGTAAAAGGAAGTACTATTATTAAGGGGGATAAGACTATAAAGCTTAAAAATATATTTATAATACCCGAAGAGGAAAAGGGAGATATAAATTCTATTTTTATATTAAATTTTATATAGCTTAACTAACCTCTATATAAAGGGATACGGAGATAGGGGGTATTAAAGAGGGAAAAAAGGGGGGAGCAAAAGGGAAAAAGAAAAAAGATTTTAGAACTATTAAATTTATAATTATTAAAATTATAAAGAAATAATATAAATATAAATATTATAATTAATATTATATTATTACTGCTTTAATATAAACTTAATATAAGAGTAATTATTAAGCTTAGCTTTAAAAGGGTAATACTTTTAAGTTTATTTAATATTAAAGTTAAATAATTATTATATTTTTAATATATAAATTTAATTATTAAATAATATATTTTTTCTATTGCCTTTAGGCTTTTTAAAATATTTATAATAAATATATTTATATTTAATAAAACCGTTGTTTTTTTTGCCTTATTCTTAAAGTTTTAAATATTCTTTATAATATTTCTTATATTTTCTTTATTAACTTATTTATTATATTTCGGGTCTTAGCTTTTTTATTTGATTTAATATTATATAATATCTTTTTAATAATACTTCCTTAATATCTTTTCTATTTCATATTCTTATTAATTATTTATTAGCTTAAAAGGTAATATATATTTCTAATTATTCTCTTATAAATTATAATAAGGTTTTAATAATAAAATATTAAAATTTAATAAATTTAATAAATATTAAATAATATTAAATAATAAATTTATATTCTAATTATATTAAATATTCGGAAAAGACTAATAACTTTATAAAATAATTTCTTATTAAGGTATTTCTATTTTAAATTCTTAATAAATAATAATATTAAATTATTTATAAAAAACGTTTATAATTTATATTTCTTATTATAATATTTTTATTAATACTTTATTACTTTCTAACAATTTTTTTTAAGCTTAATATAAATAAATTATAATTTTTTAACTTTTTCCTTTATTATTAATATTTATTTATTTTTAAACGTTTTGTTCTCGAAATAAATAATAAAATTAAAAGTAGAACGTAATCGATAAACGTCTTTCAATTTTAAAATAATAATATAATTTAGATTAGAAAATATTTATAAATAACAATTTTCTATTAAATATTATATTTAAAAAGAAATTAATAAATTTTATAATTATTATAATTTTATTAATTAATATATAATATATAATTTTATTATATTAATTAATAATAATTAATATTATATTATAAATATAATTTATTTGCTTATTTAATAATAAATTTATAATAAAATTTATAATAATTTCTATTTATAACCCTTTAATTTATAATAAGCTATAGAGTTTTTTATATAATTTATATTATTATATTTTAATATTTTAATATATTTATTAATAAATATTATATATTTTAATATAATATTTTATATATATAACGATATCTTTTTATTAATATTTTTATTATAATAATTCGAATATTTTCTTTATTCCGAAATATTTAATTAAAGGATTATTATAATATTATTTAAAAAACTTTTATTTTAATATTTTATTTTTTAATATATAATAATATCTCTAAATAATTAAAGTCTTATTGATAAAATTTTATATATTATAATAAAAATTTTATTTATTTCTTATAATTTTTTCGTTAATTAATTATATATTTTTAATAAAGTTATTTTTTTATTATAAAGCTTTAATTAGGTTTGTAATTTCGGTAATATAATTTTTATAAATTATTTTTATAATTATATAAAATTTTTATTTTAATATAAATATTATATAATTAACTTTTTGAAATATCTTTATAACAAATATATTATATAAATATTTCGCTTATAGATTTTTATTTTATAAGGCTAATTTGGTTTAGAATATTAATAATAATTATTTAAATTATTAAAATTACTTTTATAATTAAGATATTATAATAATATATTAACTAAGTTTATTTTCCTAAATTTATAATTAATTTCAAAATTATAAATAATTAAGTTTAAAGCTTATTTAGTTTATTTAAGGTTTAACTTTTTAATATTTATAAAACTTTTTAAATTATTATAATTTATTAAAACCTTTATAATATAAATATTATTATTAAAATAATAACGTTAATATATAAATATATTAATTATAATTAGTAACTTTTGGTTATAAATTTAATTTTTTTAGATTAAAAAGCTATTAAATATTATTATTTATTATTTATTATTTATAATAATATTATAATAATAATAAACCTAGAAATATCCGTTTTTAAATAAATTCTTTTTTCGAAATCGAAATATATTAATAGAAATACTTATATAAAGGATTTATATAGAATATAAAATATTTACGTAATATTCTTTACCTATTTGAATTTGCTAAACTTTTTACTTTTTTTATTATTTTTTAATAAATTAATTAAAGGATTTACTTTTTTAAAATAATTTAAAATAAATAAATAAAAGTAGTTTATAAACCCTAAAAACTATTAAAGTTAATAAAATAATATTAGAATTAATTATTATATAATTATTATAATTTTTTTTAAAAATATAAATATATTTTATATAAATATTATAAAATTAAGAAACTCAATTATTATTTAATTGAATTCATATTTAAATAATTTTATAAATAAGGAATATTATTTTAATCTTTTTAATATTTTATATATATATTATTAATATTATAATAGGTTTTCGAAATAAATTAATATATTATATTAATTAAGTTTGCTAAAACTTTATTAATATATATTTAAAAAATTATTAGAATATTAGCTAAGTTAAATAATATTATTATATATTTAAAATATTTAAAATATTTATATTATATATAAATATAATTTTTTATTTATTATTTTTTTATATATAAATTCGGTAATATATTTTTATTAAATTAAATTTAATAAATCTTTTAGCTTTATTTAAATAATTTAATATCTTTATAATTAAAAGGAATAGGTATTTATTCTTTTTAATTATTATATTTAAACTTTTATAATTAATATATAATTATAAAATACTATCTTTTTTAAATATAAAAATAATTAATATTTTTATTAATAATATTAAAAGGCAAATTATTTTTTGTATAATTATATTATTAATATACCAACGGAATTTTTTAAACTCTAGCTTAAAAAGACTATAAATAAGTTAGTAGGGAGGATCTCTATTTTCTAATTTTATTATATAATCGCCTTTTTTAAAGATTAATAATTAAAATTTTTTATTTTTAAAATTTTTTTTTTATAAGTTTTAAGTTTTTTAAGCAAAATTACTTCTTCGCCTTATATATAAATTAACTATAATATTATATATATTATTATAATTACTCCTGCTAATTTAAAAAAACTTTTATTAAAAACTTTTATATTTTCAATTTAAAATTTATTAATAATAAAGGGAAATTTCTATATTATTATTCCGAAATCAGCTTATATATAAAGATCTTTAAGACTCGGTATCTTAATAATTAATTAAAGTTCAATTTAATTTATAATATAAAAAAATAATTTATATTCTTTTTAACAACTTTAATTATTCCTTATAATAATATATATTCGATTTATTAATTAATTTAAGTATAAATAGATTATAATCCTTATATAAAAAATTATATAATATAATTATATATTAATTTATTATTTAAAAGGATTTTAATAAACTTCAATTTTTATAAAATAAATATTTTAATATTATTTATATTTAATAAAGATTTTGCCTTTATTTTTTCTTATTATTTTGCTTATAAAATATTTATAAAACTTTATTATTTCCTATTTTTATAATAAAATTAATAGGATTTTTAAATAAATAATCTTTAATTTAATAACTTATTTATTTATAATAATAATAATAATAATTTTTTTAAAGGAATATAAATATTTAAAATTAATTAGAATTTAATTTAAATTATTAAATTTTTTATAATTATTTTTTGTTTTATAATTAAATTAAGATTGAATTTTCATCAATTTATCTCTTTAATATTTATTATTAAACAACTTTTAATATTAATTTAGTTTAATAATTTGGTCCTTTAAGGAATAAATTATTTTATTTTTAAATATATATATATATTATTTTATTATATTTTTTAAAAAGTTTTATTTAATTTTATTATATTATTTTAAACAGAATATTTTTATTATAAAGTCGGTATAAATATTTAACTCTTTTCTTATTATAATTATTAAATTATAAATATAAAATAATAGCTTTTTATTAAAAGTTTACTTTTTAATAATTTTTTCCTTATATTTAGGATTTATTTATATTTTAATATTAAAAAGATAAATATTAAAATCGTAAATTAATTAATATTCTTTTTATTTTATATTTTTATAATATAATATAATTTTAATTTATTTATTAATTAAATATAAAACTAAAGTTATTAATATTTTTTTAAAAAATTTAAAAATATATTTAAAAGGTCTATTTTAAAACTCTTTAATATTCCGAATATATTTTAATTATATATTATTTAAATTTAATTTTGCAAAGGAAATTTTAAATATATTATTAAAAAAATAATTAAGATTTTATTATATTTGATTTCTTAGCTTCTAGAATTAATTATCAAAGTTCTTAAATAATTTACTTTTATATTATAAAGGATTTTTAATATAAAGTTCTTTTAATATTATAATTATTATATATAAAATATAAATTTATATTTAAATTTTATTATTATTCTTTTAAAATATTAAATTTTATATTTATAAATTATAATTTAAAATAAATATTTTCGAATTTAATTTAATATATTTTATTTTTAATTTTTTTTAAAATATTTTTAAATTAATTATATTAATATTTAAACTATTTTTATTATAATTCGGTTACGAAAATCGTATATTATATTTAATTATCTTATTTAAATAATATTAAAAAGGAAAGTTATTAAAATTATTAAAATTATTAAAATATATAATAAATAATAATATAAAATATAATAATTAAATATAGTTATTATAATAATAGAATATAAGTAGAATATAATAAATAAATAATTACTATTAACCTTATCTTTTAAAAAGATAAAAGAATTAACGGTTACTATTAAATAAATAAAAGACTTTTAAAATAATAAGATAAAGTTTTAAAGCAAAATAAATATAAAGTTGCTTTGTTCCCTAAGGTTTCTAATAATAGGCTTAGTAATAATATAATTTCTAATTATATATTAGAATATATACGGAATATATATACAATACCAAAACTTATATATAACTTTATATATTAATTAATAAGAAATAAGCTTAAATATTAATTAAAGTTATATTATTATTAATATAATAATTAAAAGGGTATAAGAAATAATATATATTATTTATATATATTATTAAAAGTTATATTACTTTTAAAATTTATTATAATAATTTTTTTAAATTTTATTCGAAATTAATTATTTTTATTATACAATCTTTTCTTAAGGCTTTATTTTGTTATTATTTTAAATAATATTAAATTTTATTATTATATAAAATTAAAAGAAATATATAATAATAATAAAATATATTTAAAATATTTATTATTATATTTATTTAATCGAAAATTT
>JAABUQ010003594.1_pt1 | contig 28144 bp, 21 predicted proteins | sample 5560001 | NCBI WGS metagenome assembly JAABUQ01 (sample SAMN10711888, study PRJNA513371) | rock metagenome | isolation source: Antarctica rocks | place: Antarctica: Victoria Land, Finger Mt nord | collected 2015-12-18 | reverse complement strand
GGAGAGGATCAGGGGAGCTTTGGGGCGACCGCCTTTGCTCATCATATGTCTCCTTTGGAGAATTATATGACAAGATGGCCGGTCGCGCAAGGTTAATTGGCGAATTCCTAACTCAGGACACTAGACTCTTTGTCTTCTCTTTTTTCTGTCTCCCCTCCCTTTTCTCTTCCGACCTCCGCGCCCTTGGCGTCTTGGCGGTCAAAATCCTCCCCCAATTTTCTCAATCATCATGGTCGTCCCCGGGGTCGGCCCGGGCGAGGGTGCCGATCCCGCGAGTTTGCTTCATCCAGGCGCTGGTCTGCCAGTTGTCGACGGTGGCGGCTTCGGCCTGGATCGGGGGCAGGGGGAGGAGGAAGTAGGCCGACAGGGCGAGGACGAACGGCTCGTACATCCCCCGGAGTTCGGCGAGCTTGGGCCCGACGGCCGACCCGTCGCGGACGTCGAGCCCGGCGAGCTGGAGGTCTTCGAGGAGCCCGAGGAGGCGGTCGGGGGGCATCCGGTCGACGGCGGCCTCGATGGGCGGGACCTGGTACGCCTGGGCGAGGTCGACGACCGCGTGCCGGGCCATCGCGAAGGCCAGCTCGGCCTGGTACGGGTCGACCCGCTTGGCCCCGGCGATCGTCAAGGCCGAGGCGTCGAGGATCGCGGTCATCGCCGCCAGCCACGACTGGTTGTCGTGCTGCGACCGATAGTAGCTCACCAGCGGGAACGACAGGTGGCTTTCCAGGACCTGCGCCGCCCACCGTTCCCACTCCTGGAAGAAGCGGTCGAGCGGCTCCAACCCCCTCGACGAGGCCAGCCGGAGCAGCAGCGCGGCGGCCGTCGGCGGCGACCCGGCGCGGGCGTCGAGCAGCGAGATCCCGATCTCCCGGCTCGAAAACGCCTGGTAGAACACCGGCAAGTAGCCGATCACCGCGGCCAGGAACCCGAACCCGATCCCCGCCTCCGCCACGGCCAGGAACCGCCCCAGCGTCGCGACCGGGGCGAGGTCGCCGAAGCCGAGCGTGAAGAAGGTCACGCCGCTGAAATAGAGATATTCCGCGATCGAACCGGGCCGGCCCCCGGGGAGGTTCAAGGCCGTCCCCAGGGCCCAGTGGATCGCGGCGAAGCCGGCGATCAGGCACCCCGCCCAGATCGCGAAAAGCTGGATCGCCGAGGCCGGGCCGAACCAGCTCAGGAACGCCTCGCGCCGCTTGGCCGACTCGATCCAGGTCGCGGCGAGCCGCCAGACCCGCCAGGCCCCGATGTAGAACAGGCGGGCGAGCCGGAGCTTCCGGCTCACCCGCCTCGGCAACAGGATCACCTCGAAGCCGTCGTGCAGGACGACCCCGATGAAGACCAGGCTCGCCAGGACGATCACCGCCGCCATCGAGCCCTCCCCGATCGGTCGCCCCGGCCCGGGTCACTTCCAGGCATGGAAGATCATCCGGCCGAACTGGCTCTTCTCGCCGCCGACGATCTTGTAGCCGACCGGGTTCCGCCGGGAATCCAGGTGCGACCAGACCATCTCGACCCGGGCGAACCCGACCGACCGGAGCATCGCCACGACCGCCGCGCGGTTGGGCCCGAACCAGTTCGACAGGTCGTTGGCGCACTCGGTCGTCGGGTAGTAGGCCAGGACCGGGCGCGACGTTTCTTCCATGTCGACGTGCGTTTCCAGGATCAGGTGCCGTCCGCAGACGCTGGCCACCCGCTCCAGGGCCAGGAGAGGGTGCCGGACGTGATATAGGACGCCCAGGAAGAGGACGAGGTCGTAGACCCCGCCGACCTTCTCGGGGGTGATCGCGTGGACCTCGCAGTCGACGGTCTCGACCTTCGAGCCGAGCGTCCGGTGCGCCAGGTCGAACCCCCGGCGGCCGACGGTCGGGTCGTTCCAGACGACGTGGTCGAGCGCCATGACCCGGTCGGCCCCGCGCTTCTCGGCCTCGAACGAGAAGAAGCCGTCCCAGGCGCCGATGTCGAGGACCGACCAGCCGCGGAGGTCGTCGGGCATGGCGACGTGGCGGAGTTTGGTCCGGGTGTCGGTCCCGCCACGGGTCACGACCCCGTGCCCCAGGTCGATCGAGTGCCACCAGGTGATCCCGTCGACTTCATCCTGCAACGTCGCGGACGCGGAGCCGGTCGCCATTCGGTTTCCTCCTCGAAGATAGGATGGCGTTCCGAGAATTCGCCGGCTTCTACGCCAATCCCGACCGCGCGTCAACACGAGTCGCGGGACACCTGGGCGACGAGTCGCGGGACACCCGGGCGGGAGCCCCGCATCCGAACAGCCTCCGGAATGGGTGATGAATCATGGGTAATGGGTGATGGAATCATTTTTCGAATCAAATGTTGTTCCATGAACCATTGCCCATCACTCATCACCCATGTCCCATCCCGGATGGCCTCCGGGGCTCACGACTTCGGCGTGAGCGCGAAGTCGTGCGACTTCGGCAGGGCCTCGGCCCGCTGCTCGGCGACGATCTCGGCTTCGAGGCCGTCGAGCGCTTCCAGGGCCTTGGCGAGGTTGGCCGACTTCGAGCCCGGGTTGGGGAATTGGACCGCCCGCCACCGCGCCGCGTGGAGGTTGTTGTGCTTGAGCGTCAGGGCGTGGACCCGGGCCGCTTGCCGGCCCATCGGGGTGGCCAGGGTGGCCAGGTTGACCCCCTCGGCGAGCTGGCCCTTGGCGAAGGTCCCGACGGTCCCGCCGTCGATGGTCAGGACATAATTCTCGGCGTCGAGCCCCTCGACCTTGAGGGCCTGGCGATCGAGCGTGGCGACGACGTCGGACGACCGGACGGCCAGCTCGACGGCCGGGTCTTTCAGGTCGATCGGGAACGGCAGGGCCTCGTCGAGCTGGGTCCACTTGACCGTCCCGCCCTCGTTGGCCAGGACGGAAACCTGGGCGTGGTCGGCCCGGGTCGCCTTGGCCTCGCGGGCGTCGATGGCGACGTCGGAGACGACGGCCGGGGCGTCCCACGCCTTGAGCAAGGCCGCCGCCATCAACAATTGGCCGCCGGGGCCGGGGTGAATCCGGTCCTTGTTGAGCAGCGCGGCGCCTTCGGGGTCGCTCTCGAAGGCCCGCCGGGTCGCGTCGACGACGTAGGTGTTCAGGTCGGCGAAGCGGGCGTCGGACTTGCCCGCCAGCTCGCGGACGAAGTCGCCGTAGCGGATCAGGACGTTGTTGTACCCGTCCTCGAACTCGGGCTTGCGGGTCACGTCGTCATACGGCGACGGCTTGATGAGCGTCAGGCGGACGCCGGGCAGGTCGGCCTTGAGCTTCTCGACGATGTGGCGGTAGCCGCTGGCGTAGGTGTTGAAGGTCGAGTCGCGGAACGGCCTGTAGCTCGCGTCGTTCATCCCGAGCATGATCGTGACGACCGTCGGCTTGTGGGCCTCGACGTCGCGATCGAGCCGGACGTCGATCGGGCCGCCGTCGCCGCCGTCGACCCGGTCGCCGCCCCATCCCGAGTGGACGAAGGTGATTTCGGTTTTCGGGAACCGGGTGACGGCGAAGGTTTCCACGAACGTGGTGTAGAGCCGCTGCTCGGTGATGCTGTCGCCGTAAAACACGACGCGGTCACCCTCCTTGAGCGCGAACTTCTCCTCGGCCCGGGCCGAGGCCGGCAGGGCGATCAGCAGCAGGGCGAAGGCGGCAAGGCGCGGGGTCCTCATGGGCGGGGCTCCTTCGGGTGAGTCGGGCTCGGGTGGAGGCGGGAGGGCGGGTCGGGCGCGATCCTCGGCGCGATCGACGACGGATCAAACGTCGACCGGCCGGGACGATCGATGATAGCGCGAACCGTCGACGATTCCAAGGACCCCGCGCCCCCGTTCCCGCGGATCGGTTGGCCTGGGCGTACCCGCGGATTCTTGGGTTCGCGCCCCGGTGGCCGGTGGCAAGGCTCGGACAAAGTGGGTTCGTTTCGTCGTGGAGGATCGCCAAGTTGATCCGAACCCTCCGGGATTCGGCGAGGTTGACGTAAGAGGTTCCAGATCAAGCCCGTCGGCGAAATTATCGTTCTTCCTGAGCTCGGATTATCCTCCTTTTTTCCAGAAACCAGATGTCTGGTTCGACCCTCCGAGGATTGCCACGCCCGAAGGCGCGGCCCGACCGGATCGGGGTGACCGATCCCCGATCGGGGTGGGGCGGCTCGACCTGTTGGTTGGGAAGGTCGCCGGGGCGAACCCAAGAATCCGTGGGGACGCCCGTTGGCCTCGACAGCCGAGGGCCCGTTTCCTTACCCTGGGACCGGTCGCCACGCCACGAATCACCCGACGAGACCCGGCCCCATCATGGCCAAGATCGATCATCACGTGCACACCTCGCGGCACTCGCCCGACAGCGACATCGACCCGGCTCGGCTCGTCGAGCGGGCCCGGGCCGCCGGCCTCGACGCGGTGGTCATCACCGAGCATGATTACCAGTGGCAACCCGGCGAGCTGGCCGACCTCAACGCCCAGGCCGGCGGCCTCGTCGTCCTTTCCGGCGCCGAGATCTCGGCCCGCGAGGGTCATTTCCTGGTCTACGGCCTGCCCGACCTCGCCGACGCCCCGCCCGGGATCGCCGTGGCCGACCTGATCCGGCTGGTCCGGTCCCACGACGCGGCGATCGTCGCGGCCCACCCGTTCCGCTGGGACCAGGATTTTCGGGGCCTGATCGCCGCCCACGGGCCGGCCTTCGACGCCCTGGAACTGGTCAGCAACAACGTCTCGCCCGACACCCGGGCCAAGACCGAGGCCCAGCTCCACGAGACCCCGATGGGGGCCACCGGCTCCAGCGACGGCCACCAGCCCGACGCCGTCGGCTGCTACTACACCGAGTTCCCCGGCGAAGTCCGGACCATCCGCGACTTCGTCGCCGCCCTCCGCGCCGGGACCGGCCGCCCCCGCCACCGGGCCGGCGCCTGGCAAGCGTGCGGGCCGGTCGATTGAAGGGAGACGGATGGGGAGGGAGGAGTCGAACGGTGGAACCGAATCTTCTCGAACGACATGACCCGACAGATCACCGCCCCCCCTTGGCCAGCCGGTTCAGCTCGATCAGGCGGGCTTCGGCCTGGAGGCGGTCGGCGACGATGGCTCCGGTGGCTAATTTCCAATCGACGACGAACTCGTAGACCTGTTCGAATCGGGGGGTGTCGAGCAGCGCGGCGCGGCCGAGGGCTCGGAGGCGGTCGAGGTTGTCGGCGACCTCGGGGTCCCAGGGGGCGGGCTTGATCTGGTCGAGGCGGTCGAGGGTCTGCGCGAAGTCGGCCCGGTCGCGGGCGGCCTGGGCCGGGTCGGTCGGCTCGGTCGCGGGCGAAGGGTTGGTCAGGGCCGGACCTCGGGCCAGGAGGTCGAGCACGGCCAGGGCGTCGAGTTCGAGGGCCGGGTCGCGGTACTCGGGGGACCGGACGATCATCCGGCCGTAATGGACGAAGAGGCGTTCCAGGTCTTGGAGGGCCTGGAGGTCGCGGCGGAACCGGCCCGACGCCTCGGCCGAGTCGCGGGCCATCACGCCCTCGGCCCGGTCGACGTGGACGGCCGAGGCGAGGCACGCGGACGTCAGGACGGCGACCACGACCCAGGCCGCCCGCCGCCCCGAGGGGCGCTCGCCCGCCCGGATCAGCGGGCGGTGGAGGAAGCCGATCGCCGCGCCGACCACGGCCCCGCCGGCGTGCCCGTAGTTGTCCACCAGGCGATGGAGGACGATCCCCAGCAGCGCCGTGAATCCCAGGAGGCCGACCATCTGGTCGCGGAGGAACGAGCCGATCCGGGTCCTCGACCGCCAGCCGACGACCGCCCCCAGGCCGAGGAGTCCCAGGACGATCGTCGAGCCGCCCCCGGTGTGGATGAAGGCCGGGTTGGACGGCCCGCCCAGGCCCAGGCGGTCGACCAGCCCCGGCCAGGTCCTCCCGAGCCCCGATGTCGCCAGCCCGGCCCAGGCCATCGCGGCAAGCTGGCGCAACGCCCCCCCGACGAGGTTGCCCAGGCCGCCGATGGCCAGGCAGGTCGCCAAGAACGGCCCGGGCCCGTACCAGGGTTCGATCAGGCGGCCGAGCATGACCAGGCTGGCCAGGTTCATCCCGAGGTGGAGCAGGCTGAAATGCACGAACGTCGCGGTCAAGGCCCGCCAGGGCTCGCCCCGGGCGACGTCGGCCCAGGTCATGTCGCCGAATCGGTGGCTGGTGGTCGTCGCGATCGCGTCGCGGGCCGCCGGGCTCGCCGGGTTGGCCGGGGGCGCCGGCTGGCCCCACTGCGCCAGGTGCATCAGGGCGAAGACCAGGACCCAGGAGGCGGCCAGCGACCAGGTAGCCGGGCATTCGCGGACGTCTTCCACCAGCACGGGTGCCACCATCCTTCCGCCTGCGATCCGATCAAGAGCGAGGGCCCAGCGCCGAGCGAATCCCATCGAGGCGGCGCCAGGCCTCGGCGTCGTCCAGGACCGGGGCGAGGCCGGCCGTCGCCATCGGCGATTCGAGCGGGACCCAGGTCTTGCAGCCGAGGTGGGCCGAGGTGACCGCGACCCGCCAGGGGTCGGGCCGGGCGTGGACCCGGACCGCCAGGGCCCAGAGGCCGGGGGTCCGGTAGTGGAACCGCTTGAGGATCGTCGTTTCGGTCCAGTCGTGGTAGCCGGCCAGGTGGTCGAGCTGGTCGAGCCGCTCGACCCGGCCGACCCACTCGACGACGGCGAGGGCGGCGAGGGCGACCGTGTCGGGCGGGTCGTCGGCGGGCCGGGCGGGGCCGGGCGTCTTGAGGCCCTGCTCGGCCTCGTGGACGTGGGTCGGATAGAGCCAGAACGCCGGGTGCTCGGGCCGGAACTCGCCCGAGGTTTCGGAGATCCCCCCTTTCCGGAGGATCAAGCTTTGCCGGCCCGACCCCAGCGCGTCGCAGACCCCGGCCCATTCCTTGAAGGCGACGGCGCAGGTTTCGGGGGGCGTGGGGGTCGGGTTCGCGGTCGCGGTCACGGCTGCCATTCGTCCTTGGGGTCGCGGTCCATCAGGTCGGTCACGGCGGCCAGGGGGGATTTCCCCTCGAACAAGATCCGGTAGACTTCCTCGGTGATCGGCATGGCCACGCCCCGGCGGGCGGCCCAGTCGCGGAGGCTCCGGGCGGTGGTCACCCCCTCGGCGACGTTGGCCATCCCGGCCAGGGTTTCGGCCAGGCTCAGGCCCCGGCCCAGGCTCTCGCCGACCGAGCGGTTCCGGCCGAACGGGCTGTAGCACGTCGTCACGACGTCGCCCACGCCCGCCAGCCCGTAGAACGTCGAAGGGCGGGCCCCCTGGTCGACGGCGAACCGGGCCATCTCGACCAGGCCCCGGGTCACCAGCGCCGCCTTGGCATTATCGCCGAAGCCGAGCCCGTCGCAAATGCCGGCGGCGATCCCCAGGACGTTTTTCAGGGCCCCGGCCAGCTCGACCCCCACGGAGTCGGGGTTGGTGTAGACCCGGAACGCCCCGCCGTTGAGGGCGTCGCGGACGGCCAGGTTGAGCCGGTCGTCCTCGCCCGCCACCACGACCGACGCCGGGAGGCCCGAAGCGATCTCCTCGGCGTGGCTCGGCCCGCTCAGGATCGCCACCGACCGCGGCCCCAGCTCCTCGACCACGATCCGGCTCGGCCGGGCCAGGGTCCCGACCTCGATCCCCTTGACCACGCTGAGGACCGGGACCCCGCCCGGGACCCGCTCGGCCAGCCCGGCCAGGGTCGCCCGCAAGTAGGCCGACGGGATCGCCGCGACCATCAGGTCGACGCACTCGGTCGCGTCGCAGGCGTTGGCCGTGACCTCGATCCCCTCCGGCAGGACGATCCCCGGCAGGTGGCGGCCGTTGACCCGGGTCCTCGCCATCTCGGCCGCCTGGTCACGGTCGCGGGCCCAGATCCGCACGGCCAGCCCTCGGCGGGCGAACAACGTCGCCAGGGCCGTCCCCATCCCCCCCGCGCCCAGGATCGCCACTCGCTTCATGAGATCGGGGCCCAGGAGTCCGGACGGTCGACGGGCCGGAAAGCACCCCCCCATTGTAAGGCCAGGCCCCGCCCCCTGGCCACCGTCCACCCCCGAGCCCAGCGTCGATCGGTCCGTCAATCCGCGGGAGGACAGATTGCGATGATCTCCGATTTCAGGCGGCCTCGGAACGAGGAAAACCGGCCCCCTGAAAGCGGAGATCCTCGCAATCTGCCATCCCTCTCCCGACCCCGCTTGGTGAACCGACCGACCCTGTCCCGAAGCTGACCAGGACCGGACTCGACCCGGGACCGCGTTACTCCCCAGCCGGATCGGGCTTGGCGGCGGGGGCCGGCGCGACCGCCGGGGCGGACTGGGCCTCGATCCGCGCGAACAGGCCGAGGACGGCGAGGAACGTCAGGAACGGGATCGCCGCCATCAACCACGGGCGAGGGCCCATGCCCACCGGCCGGCCGGGCGGGATGGCGGGGTTGACCGGCCGGACCCGGGCCTCGCCCTTGGCCTCGAACCGGAGTTGTTCGAGCCGCCGGTACACCGTGTCCTGCATCGACCGGAGTTGCGTCCGCTGCTCCTGGATGACGGCGATGTCCACGTCGTCCATGCGTTCGACGCCGGCAACGTCGCTGGTCGATTGGAGCTTCGCGGCGAGGGCCTTGTCGAGCAGGCCGGCCGCCTCGATCTCGACATCCAATCGATCGATCTCGGCCTGGTCGCCCTTGCCCGGCCGATTCCGGAAGGCCTCGCGCCGCGCCAGGGCCTGGAGCCGGGCGAGTTCGTTCTCGATCTGCCTGTCCATGATCCGCCGACGATGGTCCGGGTCGCCCGGGACGTCCGCCTTGATCTCCTTCTTCAACTCCGCGCGAGCGGCCAACTCTTTCCAACGCCGTTCGAGTTCTTCCGACTGATTCTTGAGGTGGCGCAAGTAGTTTTCCAGATTCTTGATCTGCGTCCGGGTCATGCCGTCCGACCACTCGTCGTTGGCGTCGATGTAGGCGTCGACCACGGCGTTGACCACGGTCGCCGCCTCGACGGGCGAGGCCGTGGCCATGCCAACCTCGATCAGATACGTCCCGGGGATGACGACCACCGTCATCGACTTGCGAAGTTCCGCGACCACGTCATTCGCAGCCGAGATCCTGGGCAAGACGGCGACTTTGGGGTTGGTCGAGGCGGCGGTCAGGACGTTGGGACTGGTAATCAACTGGACCTGGGTTTGCAGGAACCCATCGAGGTTCTCGCCGCCGTTTGGGTTGAGGTTGTACAGGTCAACGGCCGTCGGGTCGACCCGCAACAACGAGGAGGCCCGGTACGACGGCTTGAACCCAAACCAGGCGGCGCACATCAGGGCGACCGTCAGCACGGCCCACCGCGACAGGATCGGCGCCCATCGGCGGCGGAGGGTCCGGCGGAACAGGCCGCGGGAGGTCGCGGGGGGCGGGTCGGTCGGGTTCATCGGGGCGGTCCCTCCGGCCCGATCGCCCGGCCGGGACCCCGGCGCGGCCCGAGGGGGCACGGGGGATGATCCTAACGGATTCGGACAGGCGGGCGACATCGAAAAATCGGGGCGGTTCCCGGAATCGACGCCGGCCGGCCGGATCAGTGTCAGTAGCGGACCGGGGTGCCCAACCCGCGGGCGACGGGGAGCCAGCGGTCGTCGTCGAGTCGGCCTTGCGGCCCGAGGTCGCGGGACCTGGGGCCGGGGTCGTAGGCGGCGTCGGCATCGGGCGGGTCGGCCCGGGGGATCGAGGCGGCCGGCGGCTTGCGACCCCGGCCGGACGACCGGCGGGCCGGCGGGAATGAGACCGGCGGGGGGATGTCGTCGTCGTCGTCGGCCGGCCGGGCCTTGGAGGGGGTCCCCAGCGCGGTGGCGTCTCCTCCCTGGCGGCGGACCATGGCCCGGGCGTCGTCGAGCCGGGCGGAAAGCTCGCCGTTGGCCTCGATCTCCTGGGCGAGCCGGGAGTCGAACCGGGTGTTCTCGGCCTTCAGCTCGCCCACCTGGTTGCGGAGGTTCTCGTTTTCGAATTCGAGATGGCTCACGCTGGCCTTGAGGGTGCCCAGGGTCGTCTGCCGCGAGGCGATCGGGCCGGGCTGGGCGCAGCCGGGACCGGCTAGGGCCGCCGCCACCAGGGCGAGCCCGATCCGGGGGTTGAAGTGTCGGAAACGGCCGGTCGCCATGACGGTCCACCTTCAATCCATCAAGTTCCAGACGGACGGCTCACGCGCCCGAGCCCGGTCACGACCAACGGTCCTCGCGATGCAGCCCCTCGCCCGTCTTCGCCGCGTAGTCGGACGGCGGCAGTTCGTCGACGATCCGAGCCTTGCCCGGGGCCGGGTCCGACGGGTCGTCGCGGTCGGCCCGGGTCTTGCGGATCGCCCAGAACATCGTCAAGGCCAGCGCCGTGGCCAGCGACCCGACCAGGGCGCTCAGCAAGATCACCAGGCCGGTGGTGCTCCGGAAGTCCCCCAGGCCGAACGGGAAGGCGATCGTCACCCGCTCGTTGTTGGTCAGGACGAACCAGAGGATCAGCCCCAGGACGATCGCCAGCGCGACCAGGCGGCGGTACACCCAGAGGTTGCGGATCAGCGAGCGCCTGCGACGCTTGTAATAGGGCGATGCCATCCGCTGCCCCCCCATCCTTGTGCCGCCCCGCCCGTCGTGGCCTAGAAACCCTGGCCCAACAAGAACCAGAATAGCACGGAAAGCGTCTCGAAGTAGTATTTCGCGAAGCCTGGCCACGACCACCGCCACGAAAACATCAGGGTCAAGGCGGCCAGGGCCAGGAACGGCCCGAAGGGGAGTTCGCGATCCGTGCTCAGGGATTTCCGCCCGCTCCACTTTTTCCCGAGAAACACCGACAATTTCCAGATCGCCGGCAGGAAGCCGAAGAACGGGGCCAGGAAGAAGGTCAAAACCGCCGCCTGCCAGCCGAGGAAGGCTCCGATCATCCCGAGGATGTGGATGTCGCCGCTGCCCATCGCCTCGCGGCGGAAGACGAAGCCGCCGACCACCCGGACGAACTGGATCAACCCCGCCCCCACGATCAGCCCTTGCAAGCCCGCCCACAACCCCCCCCAGGCCGTCAGGGCCGCCGAGGGCTGGGGCCGGATCTCGGGGAAGATCGTCCCCAAGGCCAGGCCGGCCACGATCCCGAGGTTGGTGATCGAGCCCGGGACGATCGTCAGGTCCGCGTCGATGAAGGTGATCACGACCAAGAGCGACACCAGCAAGACATGGTCGAGGACCCGGACGAACAGGGCCAGGTCGTCGCGGACGAAGTCGGTCGTGAACACGGCGTCGACCAGGTAGACCGCCAAAAACAGGAGCCCGACCAGCAATTCGACGGCCGGATAACGCGGCGAGATCTGGGTCCCGCATCCCCGGCACGCCCCCCGGAGCATCAGCCAGCCGAGGACCGGGATGTTGTCGCGGGCCGGGATCGCCGCCAGGCAGCTTGGGCAATGCGAGCCGGGCCAGATGACGCTCTTTTCCCAGGGAATCCGGTAGATGCAGACGTTGAGGAAGCTGCCGACGATCGTCCCGATCGCGAACAGGCCGGCGCCGTAGATCAGGTGGATCGGCCAGAGGAAGTTCAACGGACCCTCCCCCCGGGCCAGGCCACGAGCACGGCGTCGGCCACCCGATCCGGCGACAACCCATCGGTCACGATCGCGGCGTCGGCGACCTCGCGGTACAACGCGACCCGGGCGGCGAGGACCCCGGCGATCTCCCCCAGCGTGCCGGCCGCCGTCAGGGGAGGACGCTCGGCGACTCCCGCCCCGGAGGCCGAGAGCCGGCGGGCCAGGGTTTCGGGATCGGCCGCGAGCCAGGCGACGAAGCCGAAGCCGCGGATCAGCCGCCGGTTCGCCTCGGCCAGGACCGCCCCGCCCCCGGTGGCCAGGACCCCCCCCCGGAGCCTCGTCGTCAAGGTCGCGAGGACCCGCGACTCCCGCTCGCGGAAGGCGGGCTCGCCGTCCTCCTCGAAGATCGACCGGATCGAGCGGCCGGCCTGGGCCTCGATCTCGTTATCGGCATCGGCGAACGGCCGCCCCAGCCGTTCCGCCAAAATTCGGCCGACGGTCGATTTGCCGGTTCCTCGGTAGCCCACCAGGGCCAGCCCCCGGGCGTCGGGCGCCTCGGCCCTCACTGGCGGATCGGCCCGAGCTTGCGGCGGACGACCTCCCGCATCAGTTCCACCGGCGCGTCGTGGCCGGTGTACATCCGGAACTGGATGGCCGCCTGGCGGATGAACATGTCGACGCCGGTGACGGTTTTGCACTCGCGCTCGCGGGCCAGCTTCAGGAGCATCGTGTTCTCGGGGTGGTACACGGTGTCCATGACCGTCATCCCCGGCCGGAACCCCGCCGGCGGCATCGGCGTGTCGTCGACGTTGGGGTGCATCCCGACCGGCGTGCAGTTGATGACGATGTCGGGCAGCATGCTCGCCCGCATCGACCAGTTGGCCGACCGGCAACCCAGCTCCTCGGCCAGCTTGGTGGCGCGCTCCTCGGTCCGGTTGACCAGGGTCACCCCCGCGTCGCGCCGGAGCAGGCCGAAGCCGATCGGCCGGGCCACCCCCCCCGCGCCCAGGATCACCACCTGCTTGCCCGCCAGGGGGCCGGCGCTTCCCTCCTCGCCCGGGCCGCCGAACGCCGATTCCAGCGACTCCATGGCCGCCCGGTAATCCGTGTTGTAGCCGACCCGCTTGCCGTCGTCCTGGACGATCATCGTGTTGCACGACCCGGTCCGGTCGACCGCGCCGTCGGCCAGGTCCAGGAGCGGGAGGACGGCCTGCTTGTGGGGGATGGTGATGCTGAACCCCTTGACCCCGAGCCATCCGACCTCGTCGAGCGACGCCTTGAGCCGCCCGGCGGGCATCTGGATCGGGACCATCACCTTGTTCAGGCCGAGGTGGCGGAACGCCGCGTTGTGGATCGCCGGGCTCAGGCTGTGGCCGATCGGGTCGCCGATGACGGCGTACACCTCGGTGTCGGCGTCGACCTGATCGTAGGCGTAATCGCGGCGGAGTTCGTCGAAATGGAGCATCCCGGCGGCGAAGTTCCGGTCGACGTTGTAGTTCGCATAGGTGAACGGGGCTCCATATTTGGCCCCCAGGACGCGCGAGAACGTGCCGACCTCGCCCATCGCGATGGCGACGGTGGGGGTTTCCATCTTCGAGGCGACCTGGAGGACCCGGACGGCGTCGGCCACCGAGTGGGCCCGGGTGGCGATCTTGACGACGTCGGCGTCCATCTCCTCGCATTGCTGGGCGATCGCCAGGAGGTCGGGCGGGGTTTCCTTGAGGTTGTGATACGAGACGACCCGCCGGGTCTTGCCGAACCGGCGGATCTCGCGGGCGACGTCCATCTCGACGTCGACGAAGTCGACCCCGGCGACGATCGCCTCGCGGATCAGCCGCTGCCGCTTCTCCTCGGGCCCCCGGTAGAGGCCGCCGTCGGCCCCCCGCCGGACCGTGAAGATGAGCGGGCTCGGCCGCTGGGCCAGGATGCGCTTCAGCTCCGGCTCGCGGCGCAAGCAGTCGACCCGAAGCTCGACCAGCGCGACCCCGGCGTCGGCCGCGGCCTTCCACTCGTCGGCAAGCGCCGCGTGCCGCCCCCGCCCCAGGATCGCACAGATCATCGGACCACCTACCCCGGCGGGATCACCCAAGCTCTCCAACAACCCCGCCGATTGTAAGCCCCCCCACCGCCCCGACGAAAGGGGGAGCCGGGGGGGACATTCGCGGGATTCGACCTGATTCGGCGGATCTGATCCGTCTCGGAAGAAGACTGTCCGCGTCACTTGTCCACGGAGAATCGATCCAGCTCCGCCCCATCGGCGGCAAGCTGGCGGATGGTCAGGGCTGTGCCGGCGACGTCGGCCACGGTGATTGAGTGCTGTTTCGAGATGAATTTATCCGTGAAGGTTTGCCAGGTGTTGGGCCGGTCCTGCTGCTCGGGGTTGTAGAGGCCGGCGCCGCCGCCGCCGGTGACGAGGTAGATGACCCCTTCGGGGCGGGTGTTGGCCTTGCCGTCGAACGACTTGTCGATGGTCCAGGTGCCCGGGACGAGGTCTTTTTCGCGGACCATCCGGCCGTCGGAACCCTTGGCGGCGACGAACCGGAGCGGGAAGCTCCGCTGATAGTTGTGGACGTGGCCGTTGAAGACCACGTCGACCTTGCCGGCTTCGAGGACGTCGGCGATCAGGCGCATCTCCTGCTGCTCGAAGTGCTTCTCGGCCGAGTTGAACCCCGGGTGGTGGAAGGCGACGAACCGCCAGGTGGCCCCCTTGGCGGCGGCCAGGTCGCGGGCGATCCAGTCGCGGAGGCCCGGGTCGCGCCAGTCGACGTAGGGGTTGGCGTCGAGGACGGTCCAGTGGGCGTTGGCGTAGTCGAACGAGAAGTTCGCCAGCCGGGGATAGGCCGCGCCGGCGGCGTCGAGGAACGCCTTCTGGTTCGGCCCGGGGCCGGCCAGCGGCGGGGCGAACGGGCCGGATTCGGGGCCGTTCCGGGGCTGGTCCCAGTAATAGTAGTAGGCCAGGCCGTCGGGGTACTTTTCCAGGTCGCGGCTGCCGACGTCGTGGTTGCCGGGGGCGGCGGCGGTGACGGTCGAGCGGAGGAGCGGGCCGCCGACCTTGGGGTCGGCCGCGTCGGCGTTGTAGACCGGCCAGTATTTCTCGCGGTACTCGGAGATCCGCCCGCGGGCATAGACCATGTCGCCGGTGAAGACGGCGAGGTCGGCCCCGACCATCGCCATCCGGCACCCGATCGCCTTCTGCTCGGCCGTCCCTTGCGCCAGGTCGCCGACGGCCAGGAACCGATACGGCTGGTCGGCGGTCTTCCGGGATTTCGCCTCGGACTCGAAGACGACCTCGGCCCCCTTGCGGACCCGGTAGGCGAACGATTCGCCCGGGATCAGGCCCTTGAGGTCGACCCGGTAGACCCGGTGCGGGGCGATCGAGGGGACCGCGACCCGCCGCGACGTCGGGGTTTCGGCCGCCTGGAACGGCCGGCCCTTGCCGGCCTGGTACTCGACCGACCAATCGGCGTCGACGTCGTCGCCTTGCCAGAGCAGCCGGAGGTCGCCGGGGCCGGCCTTGCTCGGATCGTCGCCGAGTTGGAGATACGGCTTGACCACGAAAGCATCGGCCTTCGGCCCGTCGGCGGCGTGGGCCGCCGTGAAGGTCGAGCCGACGGCGAGCAGCAGGCCGAGGGCGAGAGGAACGAGGCGGCGGACCGTCATCGGGCGGGCTCCTGTCGCAGATCAAGTGGAAGAACCGAGAGGGTCCGGCCAGGGTAACCGGCCGCCCGGCCCGTTCCAATGGACGAGCACCACGCCTGGGCCCATTTTCATCGACATTTCACCAGAAGATGATGAAACCTACGCCATGTTCAATCGATCGCCCCGCGGATATCCACGAGTTTGATTGCTCCATAAGCCAGGAACAAGGAAACGATCGTCCCCGAGACGAAGATGACGCCCGTGATGACCCGATGCCGGAGGCCGATCAGGCGAGCAAAGCCATCAAGGACCGGCCCAATGCAAAAACACACGTTGGCGGCGATGAGGCACACGACCAGCGATGGCAGCAAGCTTCCTGGCGACACGTCTCGGGGCCGATCGACGAGGAGGACCATGATCGTTTCCAATCCCAGGATGGCGTTATAGGCGACGCGGAGCTTTTCCCACGTCAAGAACAACCCGAGGTCGAGCGACCTCGTCGCCGGCGTGGCATCGGCTTTCGGATCAGGAATCCGGCCGAAATATTCGTCGTCAATCGCCATCAATCCTCCCTGGCCGGGTTCAGCTATCACCCATCTCCCATGACCCATCAGATCCGCCCGAACTGGCGTTCCAGTTCGGACTTGGTGAAGACCAGCGCGGTGGGCCGGCCGTGGGGGCAGTGGTGAGCGTCGCCGACGAGGTGGCGGCGTTCGAGGAGGGCGGTGACCTCGTCGGGGGCGAGCTTCTGGCCGGCCTTCACGGCGGCCTTGCAGGCGATCATCGCCAGGACGTCTTCGAGGATGCCATCCCGGGTCGGCGGCAGCGGCTTGGAGCGGAAATGGTCGGCGAGGTCGCGGATCAGCCGGTCCGGTGAGATCCCCGGGAGCATCGCCGGGATGCTGGCGACGAGGACCGTGTCGCCGCCGAACGGCTCGACCTCCAGGCCGAGCCGGGCCAACACGTCGCGCCGCTCCAGGACGGCCGCCGCCTCCGCCGGCCCCAGCTCGACCGGCTCGGGGACGAGCAGGCGTTGCGACTCGACCCCGCCGCGCTCGATCCGGGCCCGCAGCTCCTCGTACAAGATCCGCTCGTGGAGCGCGTGCTGGTCGATCACCACCATCCCGTCGTCGGTCTCGGCCACGAGGTAGCTGTCGTGGACCTGGAGCGCCTTGAGCGGCAGGTCGCGGACGTCGATCGGCCTCGGCCCGTCCGGCCGGGCGGGGGGCGACTCCGCGACCTCGGGGGGGGATGAATGAGCCCCAGGGGCCGCGAACTCGTCGAAGTCGACCGCCGGCGCGAGGGTCGATGCCGGCCGATCCGGGGCCGGATAAGCGGGCCGGTCCGTCGGGCCGCCGGCGTACCCGGGGGCGGGGAAGGACTGGAACGACGGGTTCGGGGCCGACGGGAACCAGGCGGCGACGTCCTGACGCTCGGCGGGACGTTCCTCGAAAGCGTAAGGACCGGTCGGGGACGTTGGTTCCGCCGGGACCTGGTCGCGGGGGACCTGGAGCCGGGAATGGAGGTCGCTGGCGAGAAAGGTCTGCCGGAGGGTCGCCAGGAGCTGGCTGTAGATCCGCTGGCCGTCGCGGAACCGGACCTCGACCTTGGTCGGGTGGACGTTGACGTCGACTTCTTCGGGCGGGACGTCGAGGTGGAGGAACGCCACGGGCGACCGCCCGACCATGAGCAGGCCGCGGAACCCTTCGGACAGGGCGTGGCCGAGCGATCGGTCGCGGACGTACCGGCCGGTGAGGAAGAGGAATTGCCCCTTGGTGCTCGACCGGCTCTGCGACGGGTGGCCGACGTAGCCCCAGAGGTGGGTCCGGTCGAACCGGCTCTCGACCCAGAGGAGCGAGTCGGCCAGCTCGCGGCCGAAGAAGACGCCGATCCGCTCCTTGACGCCGGTGACGGCGGGGAGGTCGTGGAGGACCTTGCCGCCGGATCGGAACGTCAGGTGGACCGTGGGATGCGCCAGGGCGATCCGGGTGAACATCTCGATGACGTGCCCGGCCTCGGTCGAGTCCGACTTCAAATACGTCCGCCGGACCGGCGTGTTGTGGAACAGGTGGCGGACCTCGATGACCGTCCCCACCGGGCAGCCGCACGCCTTGACCGGCCCGGCCACGCCCGCGTCGATCGCCAGCTCCGACCCCGCCTCGGCGTCTTCCCGCCGGGTCTGGCACCGGACCCTGGACACCTCGGCGATCGCCGCCAGCGCCTCGCCCCGGAACCCGAGGGTCCGAATCCGGAACAGATCCTCGGCCTCGGCGAGCTTGCTCGTGGCGTGCGAGGTGAAGGCCATCGGCAGGTCCTCGGGGTCCATCCCCTTGCCGTTGTCGGCCACCCGGATCAGGTCCTTCCCCCCGCGCTCCACCGTCACGTCGACCCGGGTCGCCCCGGCGTCGATCGCGTTCTCCAAGAGCTCCTTGACCACGCTCGCCGGCCGCTCGACCACCTCCCCCGCCGCGATCTGGTTGATCACCGAGGCCGATAACTGGCGGATGATGCCCATCGTCCCCCCTCCCCACGGTCCGACCCGACCTCGTCGTCATTGAATAAACTTTTGTCCATTGATTGTACCAGGAGTTCGACCTCAAGCCGAGGCGGGCTCGCGGAGGGTCCGGCGAGTCGGGCCGATCAGGGTCGGTTCTTGCGGGCCCGCCGGGATTCCCTCGCCTCGCCGACCCGTTGGAGGAGTTCCTTGCGGAGGTCGCCGGCCAGCGCGGATCGCCGGAACCGGACCTCGTCGGTGACGTCGGCGAGGCCCTCGATCTCGTCGGGCCATCGGGAAACCCGGCCGGGGTCCCGGAGCCCGACGGCGACGAGCCAGCTCGCCAGGCGGGCGACCTGGAACGACTCGGCCGCGTCGAGGCCCTCGATCAGCCAGGCGAGGAAGCGGTGGCGGTCGTCGACGGACAGGCTCGCCAGCGGGAGGGCGGATTCCCAGGCCTCGACGATCGGCCAGCGGGCCGCCGCGTCGGTCCCCCCGTGGCGAAAGTTGGTGATCGCTTCCAGGCATCGCCACCGGGCCAGGCCGTCGGCGGACAGGCCGGGCGGGGTCGGGCCGCCCCGGGCCGGCCCTTCCAGCCAGTTCCGGACCAGGAACAGCCGGCCCTCGGCCATCGGGGCCAGGGGCGTGGTCCGCGCGTAGGCGTCGCGGAGGTCGTCGATCGCCCCGGGGTGGCGGGCGTGGTCCCACCAGGGCAGGGGGGGCAACGACTTCAGGTCGGGGGCGCGGGCCGAGACGACGGCGGCGAGCCGGGGGCCGTCGGAGGCGTTCAAGAACAGCTCGAAGAACCGCTCGGGCCTCTCCTGGACGAGGTGCCGGTCCCACCGCCCGAGCACGTCGGCCGCCGAGCCGGGGGACACCTCGGCCAGCTCGCGGCGGGCGTCGGCCGCGAGGGTTCGCCAGGCGTCGTCGTCGCGGAGGAGATGTTGCCGGAGCGGCCATCGGGCCGGCTCGGCGGCGGCGGCGAGCGTGGCCGAGGCGATGGCGGCGGCCAGGCCGTCGGGCTCGAACCCCCGGAGCGGGCCCGAGGCCACGCCGAGCCGACCCGCGATCGCCGAGGCCCGCCCGACCCAGCGGTCGGGGGGCAACGCCGGGGTCGCCAGGGACCGGGCCAGGGGGGTGGCCAGGGATCGGAGCCCCGGCGCCCCCGCCTCGAAGGCGCCGGGCCAGGCTTCCCGGCAGGCGTCGAGGACGAACGGGAGCCCTTCCGGGGCCGCGTCGCCGGCGAATTTCTTGAGCATCAGGCCGAGCAATGCCCCGCGCTCCTCGGAGGGGACGCCGGGCACGACGATGGTCGGGATCGATTGCGGGTCGCGCGCGTCGAGGGACCGGGCGAAGGCCACGCAGTTGGCGATCCGGGCGGCCTGCTCGGGCGAAACTTCGCCTCGGGCGCGGGCCTGGTCGATCCAGCCCGGGACGCCGAGCTTGCGCGACTCGGGCGAGAACAGCCGGCGGATCAGGTCGAGGTCGGACGGGGTCCGCTTGAGGTAAGTCTCGGCCCAGGTCGGGTCGCGCGGCCGGGGGGCGAGCGGCAAGAGTAGGCCTTCCACGGCCCATCGGAACGCCTCGTCGGGCAACCCCGGGTCGGCCGCCACGCCGAGCACGGCCTTCGCCAATGCCGGCCGCGCCGCCTCGGGGACGCGACCGGGCAGGCTCCGCCAGTCGGCGATCCGGCCCGGGTCGGCCAGGAGGGGCCGGAGGCTCGGGGCGAGCCAGGCCGGGGCGGCCGGGCCGCGCCTCAGGGCCCAGGTCAGCCCTTCCCGGCCGCCGGCGGGGCCGTCGAGGTCGAAGGCGCCCGCCACCGCCGAGGCCAGGGCGGGCCGGGCGTCGGGGCGGTCGACCAGGCCGGCTTCCACGGCGTCGAGGACGGCCGAGGTCGTCCCGTCGCGGTCGCCGGCCTCGGCCACGAGGGCGCGGAGCGGCGCCGGGTCGGCCCCCCCCAGGATCGCCGCGACGGCCGCGCCGGCTTCGAGGGGCAGGAGCATGGCGCGATCATGGCTGGGGTCGGCCCGGAGCCGTCCGAGGACGGCCGAGCCCCCTTCCGGGGTCAGCCCCCGGAGCAGGGCGCGGGCGAACGAGGGGCGGGCCGCCCTCGGGGCCGAGCGGAGCGCGGCGGCGATGGCGTCGTCGCGGTCGGCGGCCTCGGCGTCGCGGGTCCAGGCGGCGACGGCGTCGCCCCAGGGGGCGTGGTGGCCCGCGACCTTCCACGCATCCCGGAGCGCCAGGTGGGCGAGCAGGGCGGCCCGGGCCTCGGGGATCGGGCTTGATTCCCGGGCCGCCGCGAGCCACCAGTCGGGGCCCCGGGGGCGGGCCCATTCCTCGGCCAGGTCGGACCGGCCGAGCCAGGCGGCGAAGGATTCCAGGGCTCGCCACCCGTCGGGCCCGGCCGGCGGGGTCCGGTCGCGTTGCGCGGCGGGGTAGGCGAAGAGGGGGCCGAGCCAGGCGTCGGACCAGGTCGAGTCGGGCGGCTCGGGCGGGCGGGCGGCGCGGGCCCGGGCGTCGGTGGTCGACCAGTCGGCCTCGTCGACGTCGTCGTGGCGGGCGAGCCAGCCGGCGAGGGTCCGGGCCCACGGGGCCGGGTCGATGTTCGGCTCGAAGGCCCCGGTCGTCAGGTCGGCCACGACCCCCAGCGCCGTCAAGGCCGCCCGGTTGGGCCGGCAGGCGGGGGTGGTCCCCTGGATTCGGTAGCCGGGCAGTTCTTCGGGGCGGTCGTGGTAGGTCGAGAACGTCAGGTCGCCCCGGGTCGCCTCGGGGAAGGCGAAGGTGAGCAGCCGGACGGTCGGGCCGAGCCGGTCGGGCTCGGCGATCAGGAACAGGGTCCGCCCCTCGCGGGCCACCAGGGCCAGGGCGTGGAGGAGCTTCGCCAGCCGGTCGGGGTCGATCCCCCCGGCCATCGGGGCGACGGCGGCGAACTCGGGCGCGATCGCCAGGGAGGCGGCGGTCAGCTCGATCGGGTCGGGGGCCCGGCCGCGGGTCGGCTCGCGGTCGGACCGCTTCCAGCAATCGGCGTCGAAGAGGCCGGCGGGCCAGCGGCGGAGGGCCCGGAACTCCCCCTCGTCGAGCCGCAAGCCGTGGGCGAACTGCCCGCCGGGCCGGCCCCAGGGGCCGCGCTCGGTCTCGTACTCGTGCGAGCGGGGGGTGAGCCAGGCGACCTCGGCGACCTCGCCATCGCGCCGATAGCGGAGCGCGGCCGGGGCCAGGGCCCGGCCGCCGCCGGGGAAGGCCCTCAGGCCGAGGTGGCGGAAGTCGCCCGAGGTGGGATAGCCGGGACTCAGCCGCTTGATCTGGAAGCCGTTGCTCGCCCCCAGGCCATAGCCGACCGGGCACTGGGTGTAATAAATCTGCTCCATCCGAACCCTCGAACCCGTCGGCCCGCCTCGCCCCTCCGCCTCGATGATACCCCGAACCGGCGTCGGGGCTCCATCTCGGGTCGCGACGGTCGCGCCGAAAAAATCGAAATTCAGGATTCGGCCCTGATTGGCCGATAAAGATGACGATGGACGCGGCCCGCGCCGGGGCGGGAGGTCCGACCGATCGGCTTCGATCCAGGGATGATCATGGACGAAACGTCCCTCGCCGCCGCGATCCCCGCCCGCCCGATGTCCCGGTTCCGGGTCGAGGCCCGGACCTGGCTGATCTGCCTGGCGATGGCCTCGCCGGCGGCCATCCCCTACGCGACGCACTACCTGATGGCGCCCAAGGGGTGCATCCCGACCGGGTTCATCGCCTACGACATGCCCTATTACTTCGCCAACGGCCGCGAGCACTTCGACGACGGGAAATTCCGGTGGACCTACGGCAACCCGTCCGACGTGACCTATGACACGGCCCGGATCTACGTCCAGCCGTTGAGCCTGCTGCTCGGCGCCGTCTGGCGGGCGACGGGCTGGCCGCCCGGGGCGATCTTCGCGGGCTTCGGCCTGATCGCGGCCGTGGCGTGCGTCCGGGTCGCGCTCGGGCTCTATCGCCACCTGGTGGGGTTGTCGGGCCCGGCTCACTGGCTGGGGATGGTCCTGTTCCTCTGGGGGGGCGGCCTGCTCGCGGTGATGGGCATCGCCGTGTCGTTCTGGAAGCTCCCGCCGTTTTTGTTCAGCTTCGGGAACAAGTTCCTGCTCGACCCGGGGTGCGTGTTCGTGTTCGACCCGAGCGGGGGTTGGTGGTTCCTCAACCTGGGCCGGAACCTGATCTTCCCGACCGAGGCGCTGTACCACGCGGTCTTCCTCGGGGCGATCCTCTGTGTCCTCCGCGAGCGGTTCCGGGCGGCGGCGGCGCTGGTGGCCCTGATGGGGGTCAGCCACCCGTTCACCGGGATCGAGCTGATGGGCGTGCTCGGACCCTGGGCGGCCCTGGAGGTTTATTTCGTCGGCAACCGGCGGGTCCCCAAGTGGTTCCCGTATGCGATCTTGGGGATGGCGGGGGCGCACCTGGGATATTACCTGGGGTACCTCAACGAGTTCGCCGGGCACCGGAGCCTGTCCGCCCAGTGGACCCAGGACTGGGGGATCGACGCCCTCCACTTCGTCCCGGCTTACGCCTTGGTGGGCGGGTTCGCCGCGTGGGGGGTCCGGCGGCTCCCGATGGCGAAGGCGGCGTTCGACCAGCCCCGAAACCGGCTGTTCCTGGTCTGGTTCCTGGCCGTCTTCGCGATGGCGAACCACGAGTTCGCCGTCCGGCCGCCGGTCCAGCCGATCCACTTCACCCGGGGCTACGACTGGATGCCGCTGTTCCTGCTCGGCCTGCCGACCCTGGTGGCGACCCTGTCCGCCTTGCTCAAGAGCCCGGGGCGGCCGGCGCGGGTGGCGCTGGCGGCCTTGATCGTGGCGACGTTCCTGACCGACAACGCGCTCTGGTTCGCGTACATGCCGATCAACGCGGCGTTCAAGAAGGTCAACGCGGACATCTACATCTCGAAGGACGACCGCGAGGTGATGGACGCGATGCAACGGATCGGAGGGCCCCGGGGCTTGGTGGCGACGCAGAACCACGGTATAAATTACCTGTCGTCGGTGTACACGCCGCTCCGGTCGTGGTCGGGGCACATCGCCAACACGCCCAACCGGGCCCAACGCCAGAACGACCTGGATCAGCTCTTCTTCACGGGCCGGTTCCTCCCGGAGTGGGAAAACGAGACGCTCCTGGTCGCGATCTACAACACCCCCGAGAACGTCCAGTATCAGGGCCGATGGCTCCAGGCCCGCCACGCCTCGAAGGTCCTGGAAAACCCGAGCTACGCCTTGTACAAGGTGGCCCCCTCGCGGACGGCGTCGTCCTCGAAGTCCGGCGGGGCGACCCGTCGCTAACCGACCGAACCGAACCGGCACCGCCCGCCCATGAGCACCACCGCGATCGACCTGGACCAGACCCTCCGCGACCGCTTCGACCTGGAGCGATTCCGCGCCGGCCAGCGCGAGGTGATCGAGGACGTCCTGGCCGGCCGGGACGTCCTCTGCGTCATGCCCACCGGCGGCGGCAAGAGCCTCTGCTACCAGCTCCCCGCGCTCCTGCTCACCGGCCCGACCCTGGTCGTCAGCCCCCTGATCGCCTTGATGAAGGACCAGGTCGACGCCTTGCTCCAGCGAGGGCTCCGGGCCACCCTGCTCAACAGCACGCTCGACCCGGCCGAGCAGCGGGCCCGCCTCTCGGAGATCGAGGCCGGCCAGTACGACCTGGTCTACGTCGCCCCCGAGCGGTTCCGGAGCCCCCGGTTCGTCGAGACCATGACCCGGGTCCGCCCGGCGCTCCTGGCGGTGGACGAGGCGCATTGCATCAGCGAGTGGGGCCACGACTTCCGCCCCGATTACGCGCGGATCGGCCACGCTCGCCGCCAGATCGGCTCGCCGCCGTGCATCGCCCTCACCGCGACGGCCACCGACCTCGTCCGCCGCGACATCGCCGACCAGCTCGGGCTCCGCGACCCCGCCCAGTACGTCACCGGGTTCGACCGGCCCAACCTGAGCTACGCCGTCATCGACGCCCGCCGCGACGCCGACAAGCTCGCCGCCCTGGCCGACGCCCTGGAGCGGACCCCCGGCTCGGCCATCGTCTACGCATCCAGCCGCGCCCGGTGCGAGTCGGTCGGCCAGTTCCTCGAAAAAGAGCTGAAGCGGCCCACCGTGATCTACCACGCCGGCCTGACCCGCGAGGAACGCGCCGCGGCGCAGGACCGGTTCATGGCCGGCGAGGTCCAGACCGTGGTGGCCACCAACGCCTTCGGGATGGGCGTAGACAAGGCCAACATCCGCTCGGTCGTCCACTTCAACCTGCCCGGGACCCTCGAAGCCTACTACCAGGAGGCCGGGCGGGCCGGGCGCGACAGCCAGGACGCCCAGTGCATCCTCCTGTACGCGCCGGGGGATCGGTTCTTGCAGGAGATGTTCATCGACAATGAATATCCCCCGCCCGACGCCGTGTTCCGCGTCTACGAGTTCCTCCGCGGGCTCGACGCCGACCCGATCGAGCTGACCCACGCCGAGATCAAGGACGCGACCCGGCTCGACCTCAACGAGTCGGCCGTCGGCACGGCCTTGAAGATCCTCGAAGGCGCCGGGGCGGTCGAGCGGTTCCGCCCGCGCGAGAACATGGCGATCGTCCGGATCAACGCCGAGGCCGACGAGCCCAGCTTCCTCGACCGGATCAAGCCCAACGCCCCGGTCCAGGCCCTGGTCCTCCGGGCGATCGAAGGGTACGTCAACCGCCGGTTCCACGAGCCGGTCTACTTCCACCCCGACGAGTTCGCCGCCAAGCTCGGGCTCGACCGGCCGGCCCTGATCCGGGCGGTCAAGAACCTCGCCGCCGAACTGCCCATCGACTACGTCCCGCCGTTCCGGGGCAACGCCGTCCGCGTCAACGACCGATCGAAGCGGTCGCGCGACCTCCGGGTCGACTTCGCGGCCCTGGAGCAGCGCAAGCAGCGCGAATACGACAAGCTCGAACGGATGGTCAAGTACGCCGAGAGCGCCAAGTGCCGACGGGCCTACATCCTCGGCTACTTCGGCGACGCCCAAGCCGCCCACTGCGGCCGGTGCGACAACTGCGGCCCCGCCGAAGGCCGGAAGCCCGAGGCCCTCGCCCGCCCGATCGACACCGACGGCGGCCGCGAGGTGGTCCTCAAGGCCCTCTCCGGCGTGGCCCGGTCCAAGGGGCGGTTCGGCAAGACGGTCGTGGCGCAGATGCTCACCGGGTCGTCGTCGGAGAAGATGGCCCGGATGGGCCTGAAAAGCCTGAGCACCTTCGGAATCCTCGGGACCTTCCGCCAGCCCGAGGTCGTCCAGCTCCTCGACGCCCTCGCCGCGGTCGACCTCGTCTGCTCCGAGGACGTCGACCGCTTCCGGCCGATCATCAACCTCACCCCCCTGGGCCGCGACCTGTGCAAGAACCCCGACGGCCCCTGGCCGCCGATCCCCCTCCCCGATGACCTCTACGCCAAGGTCCGCCAGGGGGGATTGGATCGGGCCCCCCAGCCCCGCCCCCAGGCCCCACCGACGCCCCGAAGCCCGTCCGAGCCAACTCCCGAGCCCGACGGCGAGGCCCCCTCGCCCGACCTCGCCGCCGACCCCCTATACCTCAAGCTCCGCGCCCTCCGCGCCGCGTGGGCCCGCGAGGTCGGCCAGTCGGCCTTCACCATCTTCCCCAACCAGACTCTGGAAGCCCTGTCCCTCCAGAAGCCTCGGACCCCCAACGACCTGGCCGGGATCAAGGGGATGGGCTCGTACCGCCTCGAACGCTACGGGGCCGCCCTGCTCGCCGCCATCGCCGGCGACGAGGCCCCCCCCGACCTCGGGCCGGCCCCCTCGGCGACCTCGACCCGCCCCGAGCCCGCCGCCCCGCCGCGTCCCGCCCCGGTCGCCCCTCGACGCGAGCCGGGGGAGGACGCCGACCCCGGGGAGGCCGAACCTGGTCCCCGGCCGCCCGCCCCTTCGCCGCGCCTCGAAAAACCAGGGATCGCGAGCGAACCGCCGCCGCCCAAGGCCCCGCCCGCGGCCGATAAGCCGTCCCCCTCCGTGTCCCGGCCCTACGTCGCGACCGAGGAATGGACCTGGCGCCTCCTCGACCGGGGCTTCTCGCTCGAAGAGGCCGCCGCCATCCGGGGGCTGGAGCCGTCCATGATCGTCCGCCACGCCACCTGGATGGCCCGCCAGGGGCGATCCGTCCCGATCGAGGCGTTCGTGCCCGCCGGAACCCTCGCCCTCTGGGACGACCGCCGCCGGACCGGGGCCGTCGAGCCCCCGCCGGGACCCGAAGGGGTGGCCGGACTCTGGTCGTTGTACCTGGCCGTCCGAGGGGGCCGATCGTGAACGCTCCCTCAACTCCTCCCCAACGATCGGACGGTAGCCCGATGGACGACAGTTCGGAGGAGTCCGGGCAGTTCACCATGCACTGCATGGAGATCCGGGGGAGCAACCGGGCCGTGGCGAGCTCGCTCCGGACGCCCGGGCTCGACCTCTGGGTCTTCAGCCAGCCGTATCACGCCGAAGACCGGGGGGGCGACGTCCATTACGTCTCGCTCTGCGGCGGCGGGATCATCACCCGGATCATCGTGGCCGACGTTTCCGGGCATGGCGCGGCCGTCGGCGAGTTCTCGGACGCCCTCCGCGACCTCATGCGGCGCAACATCAACAGCAAGAGCCAGCGGCGGCTGGTCAAGGCCCTCAACCGGCAGTTCACCGAGCTGGCCCAGCTCCGGCGGTTCGCCACGGCCATCGTCGCGACCTACCTCGCCACTTCCGACCGCCTGTCCATCTGCAACGCCGCCCATCCCCGGCCGCTCTGGTTCCGGGCGGCCACCCGGACCTGGTCGCTCCTGACCCACGAGTCCGCCGCGTCGGCCCAGCCCGGCTCCAACCTGCCCCTGGGCGTCGACGAGGAGACGCCCTACGAGCAATTCGTCGTCCACCTCGACCGGGGCGATCACGTCGTCATCTACACCGACGCCCTGATGGAAGCGATGGACCCGGCCGGGGCCATGCTCGGCGAATCCGGCCTCCTCCGGCTGATCCAGGGCCTCGACCTCGACACCCCGGACCGGCTCGGCCGGGCGCTCCTCGGGGCGGTCCGGGACTACCGCGCCGGCGGGGCGGCCGAGGACGACGAAACCCTCGTCGTCCTCCGCCACGACGGCGGCCCGCCCCGCCGGCCCTCGATCGGCGAGAAGCTCGACGTCTACGCCAAGGTGTTCGGGCTCAAGGGTGTCTGAGCGCGGACCGAGGTCGGGATTCGTGGCGTCGGGTCGGACGCTCGCCCGATCGTCGAGCCGGGCCCAGTTGAGGGCCTGCTTGGCGACCCGGTGCCGGACAAGATCGCGGGATTCTTGGCGGCCGGAGAAAAAGATCGAAAATTTTGATTTTGCTTGCATAAGCGAGGTCGAAGGCTTACAAGATAGTTCATCTCATCCAGCGCAAGCCGAAACCGAAGCACCGTGACCGTTCGGGCGTCCGTCGTCGACCACGGCGTGGCGTCGGACACCACCTGGGACGGATCGAGCCATGCTTACCCCCCCCCCGCAAGTCGCGTCCGTTCCGCCCTTCGGCCCTGAGCCTTGAGGCGATCTGTCCAGTTTCGAGCTTGGCGACCGCGTTGCCGATCGAGGCATCGGTCGGCGCCGATCGAGGGACGCCCTCGTTGCCTCCTCGGCAACCGGCGCGGGGCGAGTTGGCGGGGTCGCCCATTCCATCGATCAAGCTCACCCCGCGAGTGGTTGGGGCCACGGTTGGTCGGGGAACGGTCGCTGGCCCGGACATGGCGACGATTTCCCTGACCTCATCGCTGGGAAGTCAGGGTACGGGGTCGACCACGAGCGTTGACATTGGCCGCTACCAGAATCCGATCACGACCGCGTCGCCGGCCCATCAGGCTTCGGCCCCGGGTCAGGATACCGGCGGAGGCGGTGGCGTCTCGGCCTCGAGTCAACCAGTCGTCGGCGCCGCGCCGTCAGTCGCGACCAATGCCGGGGCCGGCCCGTCCACCACTCCCGCCGCGGCGACGTCCCCAGCCGGCGGCCCGGGGCAGGCCGCGACGGCGATGATTCCGAGCAATGGCGATGGCGAGATCCGGTCGATGACCTTGCGACCCCCGGCCACCCCAGGTCTGGGACATTCGGGCACGCCTGGCCATCCCGGTTCTTACCTCAGCCCGGCTGACTCCACTTCTAATAATAATCCACCCCCGAACAGCCATCACGATTTCACATTGACTCCGTTCGGCTACGCGATGATCGGGGCTCCATATTCAAATAATGTTCAAGCGATCAACAATTCGCCGAACCTGAAACAGGTCGTTTGGCAGATCACAGGTGCTGTCCAGAGCCAAACTTACGTAAATAGTATGGGAAGTTTCACTCCTCAAACCTCTGTTGTCCACGGTCCCTTCCCCGACCAGGGCGATTGCACCGTAACCTATGCCCCGAATAGCACTTGCCGCAGATAGTCGATGTTCCATGCGGCGACAAGCCGTTTGTTCTTGATGCCCACCTTCTTGCTCGCCTCGTTCTTCAACAGGCC
>JAABUQ010003593.1_pt1 | contig 28165 bp, 26 predicted proteins | sample 5560001 | NCBI WGS metagenome assembly JAABUQ01 (sample SAMN10711888, study PRJNA513371) | rock metagenome | isolation source: Antarctica rocks | place: Antarctica: Victoria Land, Finger Mt nord | collected 2015-12-18 | reverse complement strand
ATGTATGGCCGCGCCAGCTTCGATCTGCTCAGGCTGCGAGTACTCCAGAACGCCTGAAAACAGGCTCTAATGTCGTAATCCCCGCCACATGAACGAGCTTCACCAAATGTGCGGAAGAACCCAAATAATTCTAAAAGTGACACATGGACGAACGTCCGCGATAACGTAACCCTCCTTCTTGAGTTTGTACGTGGGTACTTTGGGGATTGTCGCTCCGAAGAGCGTTGTGCGAGCGTGCTCCAAGGTGAGCTGTTGCGCAACGTCACGGGCCGTCGTGCGGAGATAGTAAATGTGCTGGGGACCGTTTTCTTCTGCCTCGCGGAAGAGATCGCGGAGACGTTCAATGTCTATCGAATGACTGCGAAATGCGTCGCGAAGGTTCGCTTCGACAAGAGCCTCTTTACTGGATGCGCTCACCTTCACATCTTTGTTGCCGGTTGCGCCTCTGAGCACAGTCTTGATTTGCTCAGCTGTGCAGTGCTCCTTGATAAGCACGAGCAGTTCGTCGAACTCCGCCACAGACCGCTCCGTCTTGCAATTTAGGTGTCGTGAAATTCTACAGGTCCGTAGCCCAATTAACAGCCGCAGAGAGACCTTCAACCTGCTTGAATACCTTGTCATTCGTTACTAACACGGCGCTGATCGTGATGACGTGTGCAGCAATCATCAGATCCATGCTCGCAAGTGTCTTACCGGCAGCCTCTAGATTTGCGCGAAGGGGGCCGTAAGCGTCTGCTTCATCGCGACCCCAACTCAAGACCTGGATGCTGGCAAGGAACGACTCCATAAGCGTACGAAGACCTGTAGCCTCTGGTCTCTTGGAAAGTCCGTACTTGATCTCTGCTTCAGTAATCGACGAGATGCACGCTATATCCCCATCTTTCAGGCTGAGCAGCTTGCCCCGGGCGGCGGGAGACTTCCCCTTGACGATGTAGCTCACCATGTTGGTATCGAGCATGAATGCCCGCGTCATATGTCAGTTCTTTCCTGCGATGGAAGCTGGGCTCTATCGGAAGGGGAGAGAAAGTCATCAGGAACGCCCAGCTTGTCGAGGGCAGCAAGGATGTCTCGCAAGCTGGTTGAACTTTGCGACAGGATTACGTCTCCATTTTGGGGATCGCGACGGATGTAGACTTCGGGGCCAGGAAAGCGGAATCGAGCCGGTATCCGAACCGCCTGACTCCGACCGCTCATGAAGACCTTGGCTTTTTCAAGTTGTGACATGTCTATTACCTCGCTATATAGCATGATATATCCTACCGGCTAACTGTCAAGCAGCAGCGTGGTAGGGAGGCATTTTTGATGTACCTTCACTTTGCTCTCGCGGCCTCGTAGTCCATGCGGTAGGTCGTGTTTTGTGGCTCCCGCTGATAGGCCTGCTCAAACTCCTCAGCCGCTCCTGTGGCATCACCGCTCTTTTTTAGAGATTCGCCCAACAAATGGTGGTTCTTGCCCGTATCGAGCTTTTTCGATGATGACATCACTGCCTGAGATTGTCGCTTGCAATCAGAAATGCGGTCCACAGAACAATAGGAAACTCCCAGCAGCATGAGGTCCATAGGCTTCAATCTGCCAGTCGCGATCTGAGGCTCCAACAGGGTGATTACCTCGTGTGCTTGCGCTCGGTCATCGTCGCTGGACATAAAAGCCACCTCTGGGTATGCCTATTCGTCGAAGCCTGCGCGTGATTTTGGAGGCTCCTTGCTGAGAGCCGTGAGGATCGCAGCATGGGCGTTCGCACGTGTCTCCGCTGCCTTTCTTGCATCTCCAGATGCGTCGTAGATGGACGCTCTTAGGTAGTAATCGCCGTAAGGATCATTTGGGCTTGAGGCTTTGTCAGCTTCCTGAAGTGCGCTTGCAAACCCCTTCTCGGCAAGGTAAACCCGCGCCAGCTTCTGTGGAGTTGGATGAGGTTTGGCTCCATGTGAGTGATGTCTTGCATCTGTTTCATGGCGGAGTGATACGAATCAGACGGCGCAGCCCCGTGATACTGTGCGTTGTAGATCGCTAGTGCTGCTGTCAGCTCGGTAGCAGCGGCGTGGTAGTTGTGCTCTTTGGAATATGCGTCAGCAAGCCCCTCGTGTGGACCTTCCTGGTTTCCATCGAGCGAGATCGCTTTTTTGTAGGAACTGATACCTGCCTCGACTTGCCCCGTCGCTACCTGTCCATCTCCGAGGTTTTCCCAAACGCCAAAACCCTCTGGGGAAAGCTGGGTCTCCTGTTTCATGATGGCGATTGCTTCTGTGGTGTGGTCTCTGTCGAGTAGCGCCCGTGCAAACCGGTCAGACACATTGTCGTAGTGAGGGGGATCGTCCTGTCGAGAGGCGTGGTCCAGGACGAAGCGGTCTATTCCAATGGCGTACTCGGGATCTGACACCGCGGTATCTGCGAGGGATCGCATCTCAATCTCGGCCACGTAATCATCTGGATTGTTCCGCAACCACTGGCCATTCTCCTCCATCTGGAGCGGAAAGCGTACTTGGCGCTCAGCAGCTTGTTGAGCTGCTCGTGGGCCTGAACATCGTGCGGGTTATCGCGGAGCTGGAGCTGAAGCGCCAGCTCCGTAGGTAACTTAGATGAAGCTGACGGTGCCCCCTTGTGAGCGGGGCGACTCTGAGCAAGTCCGATGGAGTGGGTCAGAGAGCATGCAACGAAGGCAAGCGCCGACGCTTGGAGTAACCTTTTCATTTGCACTTGCGTCCTCCCAGAAACGTGACGAAGAAGGATGCTGATTCCGTGTACGCACTCTTCGTTTGCTGCGCTAGTGCAGTGCTCTCCTCTAAGAGAGCGGGGTACTCCGCGCACGGAATCACGGTCTGCTTTGTGTCCTTCGCATTAGGGTTGCCGTCGTCGACGGACAGCAGAAGCCATAGAGACGTTGCCTCGGCCAGTGTGGAAGCGGCTTCGCTCTGAAGTGAGCTCATTGCGGTCATGCGCTCCGCGTCCTTCACCTGGATAGCTGGAGTCCTGTCGGACTCCGAACGAAGGAACTGCTCTTTACTGTGCGCCTCAAGGTCTGCTATCGCAGCAGCCTCTTGGTTGTAGGCAACAATTAGGAGCGTCCGTGCGTTGCTGTCGTTTTCATCTACGGGCGCATACTTGGCAATAATGGAGGCTGAGCACAGCAAGGCGTCGTGTGCCTGCTTTGTACTTGTGAAGAAAGCTGCCATGCCAAAGGCCGGGGTTTGTTCCTTCTGGAGCCCCGCCATCCCGGCCTGAAGTGCCGAGACCGAGCCTTGTGCTGATTGCAAGGCTTTGATTTGATATGCGAGGCGCTGATATGCAGGCGGTCCAGTGATTCTGCCAAGCCCGACGAGGATATAACCACAGGACGAAGGCGGCACGGCAGGTGGAACGTCATAGCGAGGTTCAGGCGTTTGAGCAGCGACAGCTAGAGGCACCAGCAGTAGCAACGAATACCAGTAGGCTTGCATAGGTCTCTCCCACGGAGGTCTCCGCCTCCATATTGTGCGAATCGGAATCTAGTGTACGAGCGGGGCTGTCGGAAACTCGGGTGTAGCTTTCGGGTATACCCGGGTAAACACATCGTTGTACGGAGATCCAATACTTTTATTTCTCATTACCATCTATCGATCGAATGACTTTTCCTTCTGAGTTCAGGAGCTCTATCTTTGGTGTGCCATCTACCCCCACGCTAGCCACCAGGCGTTCACGCCCTTGCTGATCTTTGAGACTGAGCTTAACGGCTTTATCGCGACCACGTCCGAAGTAGCCACGGTTTATGAGGCCGCCTGGATACTTGGCATGCCACGCTTTGCTGGCTGCAACCCGATCCGGCCCTGGCTGCATAGCCTTGACACGCTGCCATTCCGCCGAGTATTGAGGCGTTAGGGAGTATGGCCGGTCGTCATCGTTGAGAGCGAAGTAGCCTTGTCGCGACGGTCCATCGCTATCCGACTCAAGCACCATTGTCTGATCTCTTTGATATTCGTCGAAGCTGATGTGGCCCCAGCTGTGACCGACGCCATCCTTATCCTTCTTGCCGCCGAAGATCAGACCTCCATTCTCGGTACCTTCTTCATCATTGAAGAGCATGCCTGTGGCATCGCGATCTGTCCTGGGGTACTCCTTACCCAGATAGTAGGATCCGGGGAACTCGGCATTGTCCGAAATAACCATGCGGGTCGTCCCATTTGGCTCGACGATATTGATTCGATGAACCGTGATTTGATCGAAGTTCGCATTGCCAGCGGACTTCCGCGCACCCATGAGGATTGTGCATGCAAACGCGACGGTAAGGACTCCGGAGTAGGCGGCGAGAAAGTTACGCGAGGAGAACATGGTTGCCATCTTCTCATCCAGCCCACCTTCACCATCGCTGACGCAGCCATGCTCCGGGCTGTGCTATTTGGGTATAGTCTAACGCCACGTTGCATGGCCGGATTCGCAGTGAATATGATGCTTTCATGCCTCCCTAGAACGCGTAACCGATGTTCTCACAAACCCTGGTCTATGAGAAAGAATGTTGGTCTGTCCTGGCTCGACTCGGAGTTTTAAGCAGGCTCGTGATGCGGTCAGCGATATCTGTACTAGCCGGCACGAAGACAATCATCGTGAGGTCCTGGCGTCCGTCCACTCCGAAAGAAGATACTTCAAAGCTTAGGGTTCCAAGAACTGGATGGCGTAAATCTTTTAGTGCGTGAGCGCTATCCGACACATCGTTGTCACGCCACATCGCCTTGAAAGCCGGGCTTGAACTCGAAAGTTCGTCGACCAAGGCGCCGACTTCTGCCATGGCACCTGCTCTCGCCACGTCGGCGCGGAAGGCGGCGACCGACATCCGTGCCACAGCTTCCCAGTCGTAGTAGAGAGTACGCGCGGCAGGATCCAGGAAGACTAGCCGCAGAGAGTTGCGGTCCTTGGCCGCAAGCTCGCCGAGGTTTGGCCAGATCACCGTGCCAGCCTCGTTCCAGGCTACGACATCCCACGTCGCGGTCTTGATGAAAGCTGGCGCGGGACCTAGCTTGTTCAGTATCCGCTGCAATCGAGGTTCGATCCCTTCAGGCCGCTTATAGCGGGTTTCGGGTGCTCTCCCTAGGCCAATCAGGAACAGATGTTCGCGCTCGGCATCCGTCAGTAGGAGTGCCTTCGCCAGGTTGTCGAGCACCTCAGATGAGGGCGCTCCACCACGACCTTGCTCCAGGCACACGTACCAAGCGGAGCTGATGTTGGCTCGTTGCGCAACCTCTTCACGCCGCAGCCCGGGCGTACGACGACGGGTCGATGAGAACCCGAAAGAAGCAGGATCGAGTCTGGCCCGCCGGTCCTGAAGAAACCTGCCAAGCGCCTGACCTACATCTTCTTGAGCAGCCAAGGTACTAGTATCGGTCATAGGATAAATTCCCGTCTTTACTATGATAAAGGCTGCGGCGATCATGGTTCAAGATCATTGGAGGATCTGGATCATGCGTGTATTTGTAACGGGAGCAACGGGTTTTATCGGAACAGAATTGGTAAAGGAATTGATAGAGGCAGGGCATCAGGTACGCGGGCTCACACGCAGCGATGAAGGTGCGGAGCAGTTGACGGCAGTAGGTGCAGAGGTACATCGCGGGGATCTTGAGGACCTGGATAGTCTGCGCAGCGGTGCGACGGGTATGGATGCCGTGGTGAACCTCGCGTTCAGCCATGACATGTCGAAGTTCGCTCAAAGTGCCGAGAGCGAGATTCGCGCAATCGAAGCCATGGGATCGGTCCTAGAGCCGGGCAAGTTGCTCTTGGTAACCTCTGGTGTCGCAATTACACGCAGCGAGCCGGGCTCCCTGCGTAAGGAGACCGACCCCCCACTGGAAGCAGCGGAGATCCCGCGTAAGCCCGATCAAACGGCGCGGGCCGTCGCAGAACGAGGTGTGCACGTGGGCGTGCTTCGCATGTCGCAGATCCATGACACTCACAAACAAGGACTCGTGATTTATCTCATTCAGATCGCGCGCGAAAAAGGCGTTTCGGCCTATGTGGGGAATGGCACAAACCGCTGGGCGGCGGCTCCGGTCAAGGACGTGGCGCACCTGTATCGGCTGGCTCTTGAGAAGACGGGAGCGGGCGTGACGACGTATCACGCAGTGGAGGAAGAGGGGGTATCGTTGCGGGATATCGCTGAGGCGATTGGCAGGGGACTGAAGGTACCAGTCATCTCGATTCCCCCAGAGAAGGCTGAGGAGCACTTTGGCATGTTCGGCCATTTTGCAACGATGGACATCTCAGCCTCCAGCGAATGGACGCGTAAGACCCTCGGGTGGGAGCCTACCGGCCCAGGCATGATCGAAGACCTAACGAACATGAAGTATTACTGACGAAGCTGCAGCGAGCAGCATCGGCCAGCGGTCAATTGTTCGAGTCAGAGGGGGCTCAGCTTCTGAGCCCCCATCGACGATGAAGATACTGAATAATTGTTGTACGTGGATAGCTCGCATCGCAGAGGAGCGTAGACAAGCTTCGGTGTTCTCGAAAACGGAGGATTGCGAGAGCCTTCGCGCGCCAATCCAGAAACTAGCAAAATGCTGGTGTTTGCCATTCTCGAAATCAGTTCTCAAATGCTATTCTCACTTCATTATGTCAGCAACGACTTCCGAGAAGAAATCAACTGTGAAGAAGCTCCCGGTTAGGAGCCAGGCCAAAGATCAAAGCATGCTAATCGGTTACGCCCGCGTCTCAACACAGGATCAGAACCGTGAGCTACAGATTGAAGCGCTTCAAAAGGCCGGCTGTAACAAGATTTTTGAGGACAAGGTAAGCGGGAGCAGGGCTGATCGGCCCGGTCTGAGCAAAGCTCTTGAGACTGTGCGTGAGGGAGACACCCTCGCAGTTTGGAAGCTGGACAGGCTTGGGCGAAGCGTCAAGAACCTGGTCGATCTGGTAGGCGAACTCCAGAAGCAGAGAGTTCATTTCAAGAGCCTGACCGACTCCATCGATACGGGTACTGCTTCGGGCCGCTTCTTCTTCCATGTGATGGCGAGCCTGGCTGAGATGGAGCGAGAACTGACCGTGGAACGAACACGCGCAGGGCTTGAAGTCGCCCGCCAACTCGGGCGGGTTGGTGGCCGCAAACGGCAGATGACCGAAAGCAAGATCAAGTCGGCAAAGAAGCTGCTTGCCAGCGGAGTACCGCCGCGAGACGTGGCCGCAAATCTTGGAGTTTCCGTGCCAACGCTCTACAGATGGATTCCGGCTTCAGCTCATAGTTGAGGCCTATAAACAAAGAGAGGAGCCGAGATTACCGGCTCCCCTGTCCATATCTGCCTGCCTGGGATGAAGAAAGGCTGCCTTCAGGCGGGCTGCTGGAATGTGGCAATGAATTCCCAGGCTCGAAGGGCTGCTTTCCTATGCGGCTCAGCTTTCTCCAGGTAAAGGGGGCTTTCGATCACCTTTCGCATCGCTGCGAAATCCGGATAGCGTACCAGGGCGATTGCATCCCACTTCGGTTCCTCCGGTCCAAGGATTGTGTAGGCGACACTGCCGACATAGACGACCTCAATGCCTTTAACGCCTAGCTCAGCGGCAACTTCGGTGAACGCGGGGGCGTATCGCTGGAGATAGGCCTCCATGCCGGAGCACGGTTTGTCGGCTGAATCCTCGTATTGTGCCTCAGCATAGAAGGCGACAAGGTTCATCATGGTGACGGGAAGGCCGCTTGGAATCTTGGCCGCGGCGGCAAGTACGTTCTGGTGATCCAGGGCTACGTTGCTCATAACTTTCGCTCTCCTTCGGTTATATGGCTAGTGACGCCCAATGCGCTTCCAGGGCCTGAGCTACTTCTGCAGGTCGTTGAACGATGACCCAGTGGTCTGAGTCGAGTGTGATCACGCGTATAGCTGCAGCATCGCGACCAAGTTCGTGGGCGAATGAGACCGGGCATGCAGAGTCTTTTTCACCCCAAAAGACGAGTCCTGGCGAGGAAGCATTCTTCAAGTCCGGCTGCCACTCTGCCCCGACGTTCACGGCAGAACGGTAGAGCCGCAGGATGCTCTGCTTCATGGTGTCGTCAATTCGGTCCGCAGCTTCTTTGCCCCGGTTCAACGGTAGGCCGGCTTGCGCCATGAACTCAGCCAGCTCTGACGGATCTAGCTCCTTCATCCATTTCTCCCCCTCGCCTGGGGTCTGCCAGATCTTTGCCAAAGGGTGCCATTCATACGTCGCGCTCAACGGTCCACTTCCGGCAGCCCAAGTCCGGACAAGATCAGGCCTTATAGACGCCACCCGCATGGTCAGGATGCAGCCCCAGTCATGACCTACAAGATCTACCGGCTCACCGATCTCCTCCAATTGACGGATGATCCAGTGAACGTATTCCTCCTTCGTTGCCTGGAAACCTTCGGGAACAAGAGTACCGAATCCCGGTAGGGCGAGAGTATGGATATCCTTACGGGAAAGATGCTCCTTGAGCGTGTCCCAGACACGAAACGTATCGGGGACGCCATGAATGAGGACAGCGGGCATGGGATTCTCCTTTTTGGTGTGGCACGTCTCCCAAAAGCAGAAACGATATAGTAATAACACTCTGACAGTATGATGCAGGATGTCGGTATAAAGGTTCAGGCATGATCAAAATAAGCGATGTCGAACTGAACGAGAGACGGGCCGCTGTCGTGCAAGCCGCGACAGAAGTGTTCCTGCGGTACGGGTATGCGCGAACGACGATGGTGGACCTTGCGGCCGCAGCCCGCGTTTCGCGCCCGACACTCTATGAACTCTTTCCCGGCAAGGAACAGATCTTTGCTGCGGTTGTTCAAGGCTTAAGCCAGAACACTCTTCAGCATTACCGCGAACTGTTGCCGAAACTTCGTACCCTGAGGACCAAGCTGCATCGCTTCTGCGGAGATTGGGGTACGCACGGCCTGAGGCTGATCGAGCGTCATCCGGATGCGAAGGACCTGTTTAATCTCGAAGTTCCGGCCGTACGAGAAATGTACGAGGACTTCATTCGCTTTCTGATCGAGGTTATCGCAGGCGAACGGAACACCTCGCGCATTCCCCTTAATAAGCTGGTGCGCAATCTCGTCTTCTCTTTACGAGGCCTGAAAGACGCTGCGGCTGACGTACGACAGATGGAGGAGATGATCGCCTTACAGGTGGACATCTTTCTCGAAGCGTTGTGAGTTTAGCTTGTATTTCTCGCGTTCCGCAGAGCCCCTTCTGCTGACAAGTCTGTTCTCTTCAAGGCTGAAGGCTACGTGAGGTATACCCCTGCGTTACGCCGCATGTGTGACACATTAGCGTCTCATAGAGATCGCAATTCTGATATTGTGACACAAGATGATGAAGGCCACAGGACCTAACGTGACAAAAGGGAAGCGTCGGGCCGGTCAGACGATCGGCTACCTGCGCGTGAGCGCGCTCGATCAAAAAGAGTTGCGCCAGCTAGAAGGAATCACGGTTGATAAGCGTTTCGTTGATAAGGCATCAGGAAAGGACATGGTCCGTCCTCAGCTTCAGCAGCTCCTCGAGTATGTGCGTGAAGGCGATACTGTTATTTGCCATGCGATGGACCGGCTGGCGCGCAATCTAGATGACCTTCGCAAGATCGTTCTTGGCCTGACGGAACGTGGCGTTCACGTTCGGTTCGAAAAAGAAAATCTCATCTTCACGGGAGAGGATTCTCCGATGTCACATCTTCTGCTGAGTGTCATGGGAGCTTTCGCACAGTTTGAGCGCGACCTGATCCGGGAACGCCAGCGCGAGGGAATCGCTCTGGCGAAACTGCGCGAGGGGGCCTACGTTGGTCGGAAGCATTCTTTGACGTCAGCTCAAGCCAAGGAATTGAGCCGCCGAGCAGCGGGTGGCCAATCAAAGACCGCACTGGCCAGCGAGTTCGGCATCAGTAGACAGACCCTCTATCGATACGTCTTAGGAGTAGAGAAGTGAAAGCCGGCCGCCAGCGAGTCATGCATTGTCCCTGCGGAAACGTAAAGGTGCTTGCGCTTGGCCTGTGCGCGACCTGCTACACGCTCAAGCGGCAAGACGAACAATACTTCGGGGGATTTAGAGAGACGGTCCTGGAACGCGACGGCTACCGCTGCCGCGTTTGCGACGCTTCCGGCCGGGACAAGCGTTCCATCCTCGTGCATCACCGCGTGCCCCGCAAGTCAGTCCTGAACCTGATGCTGTCGTTGTGTCCTGCCTGCCACGCGAAGATCCACCGTACCAAGGCAATTCCGGAGATGGACCAGCTTGGCTCAACTGTCGCCAAATCGCCGAGTCACTCACTGCCGGTGCGAGCGAGAGTCCGATAAACAGACGGGCGAGAAACAGAGAACAACACCTCCAAGTCGCCGATCGAATATTTTCCGGTTCCGTACATGCGGCGAAGCTCCTTCTGCTGTTTGTCCGAACTGGTGGGTTTGGGCCAGCTATTGGAGAAGAGGAAGGCGGATCTCGGCTTCGCATCCCGGCGCGCCTTCCCGGTTGCGTAACGTGAGAGTGCCGCGATGTGCCGTGGCGATCTGCTGGGCGAGGACGAGGCCGACTCCGGTACCGCCGGGTTTGGTGGTGTAGAAGGGGACGAAGAGATTGGCTGTACTGGCCATGCCGATGCCATTGTCGAGGATACGGATAATTGTGTGGTGGGCGGTGGTCGACCAGCCGATCTCGATCTGTGGCATTCGGTTTTCGCAGTGGGATATTAGAGCGGCATCGGCAGCGTTGCGGATCAGATTGATGAGGAGCTGTTCAAGTTGGTCCGCATCGGCAATGAGGGTAGCGTCTGGGCCGCCGGATACTTGAACGGACAGACGGGTCTCGAGTTGGATGATGCGAGTGATGAGCGGCTCAAGCGGTGTTGGTGAGAGGACCGGGGCGGGAAGACGGGAGAGCCTTTGATAGGCCTGAAGGAAGCGGTTGAGCGAGTCGGCTCGGTCCTCGATGACGGCGAGACCTCGGTCGAAGTCGCACTCGGGCGAAGTAAGATGAGCAAGTTGTGGGGCGGGCTGGGTGCTGGTGGGACTAGGGTCGCCGACGGTTTCTTGCGCTGGCCGCGACCCGAGACCGGCCGGGAGGAGGCGCGAGCGCAGGCTGCCGGCGATCGACTTAATGGGTGTGAGCGAGTTATTGATCTCGTGGCCGAGGACGCGGATCAGCCGCTGCCAGGCGAGGCGCTCTTCTTCGCGAAGAGCGGCAGCAACGTCGGCGAGGACAAAGAGCGAATGGGGGATGCCACGGAGGCGAAAGGTCGTCCGGCGAACGGACCAGCGCGCGTCGCCGGCGGGCTCGCCTGAGTCTGCAGAGGATGCACTGCCGGTGTTGTACAAGCCCTGATCCGCGAGCGCGAGCAGCGATGTGAGATTAAGTTCCTGCGCGGTTCGGCCGAGCGCCTGCTGGCGTGAGAGGTGGAAGACTCGCTCCGCTGCCGGGTTGAGCAGATGCAGACGCGCTGCAGCGTCGAAGGCGAGGACCGGCGACTGCATGGAAGTCATGACAAGCTCGACGAGAGTAATAGCGTCCAGTGCAGCGAGTCGCTGGTGCTGCAGGGTGCTGGCGAGTGCGTTGACCTCGAGGGCGAGGTCGCCAAGTGAGTCGCCGCGACGAGCGCCGCGCGCGCGAAAGGAGAAGTCGTCCTCGCGCAGGGCAGCAACGACATTCGAGAGCGTTTGCAGCGGACGCATCATCTGTTCGAAGAAAAACGACGTTGCAATGGCCCAGAGCAGCGCTACTGTGACCGCGGCGATGAAAGCGAAGAGGAGGGATTGCGTGTCCCTGAAGACGAGAACGCCAGCGAGCGCAAGCGAGGGAATAGCGAGAGCGGCGATCCAGAGGCGGATGCGACGTTCGAAGCTGAGGTGATGCGGGCTGCGGCCGGAGAGCGGGAGGCGATGCGGCCGAGGAAAGGAACTGGAAGCGGCCGAGGGATACATGGTGCCGGCAGATGGGGAGATTCGGGGCGCAGGAGCGGCGGACGGTGTTGCCGTTATAGAAGCTCGCTCCGCCTTAGAGTCCATATTTTTCCATACGCCGGTAGAGGGCGCCCCGACTCAGCCCAAGCGCTTCGGCCGCATGGCTAACGTTGCCATCGGCGCGGGCAAGCGCTTTCCGGACGAGGATTGCTTCGACGGCCTCAAGGCTCAGCTCGTCGAGGCTCTGCGCAGCGGAGCGGGCGTTGCTTAGGCCGAGGTCTGCGAGGCCGATGCGATTGGACCGGGCCATGAGGACGGCGCGCTCCATGCTGTGCTCGAGCTCGCGAACATTGCCGGGCCACGCATAGGTCAGCAGCTGCTGAAGCGCTGCGGGATCGAAGCCAGCTACCTCTTTTCGATACCGTGTGCTGTAGCGAGCGAGGAAGTGCGCGGCGAGCGCGGGGATATCCTCGCGACGGCTGCGCAGCGGCGGCAGTTTGATCTCAACGGTATTGAGGCGGAAGAGTAGATCTTCGCGGAAGCGGCCGGCGGCGGCCTCAACGTAGAGATCGGCGTTGGTGGCGGAGAGCATGCGAACGTCGACCTTGCGGGTAGTCGAGGAGCCTACCCGCTCAAGTTCGCCGGTCTCAAGCACGCGGAGGAGCTTCGCCTGCTGGCGCGTGGGAATGTTGGCAATCTCGTCGAGAAAGAGCGTACCGCCGCTGGCGAGCTCGAAGCGGCCTATGCGGTCGGCGCGGGCGTCGGTGAAGGCGCCCTTGACGTGACCGAAGAGCTCGCTTTCGAAGGTGCCCTCGGGCAGCGCGCCGGTGTTGACGGCGACCAGGGTGCGATGCGCACGCCCTGAAAGCCGATGGAGCGTCTGCGCTACCACTTCCTTTCCCGTCCCGTGCTCGCCGGTGATGAGGACGTTGGCGTCCGAAGGGCCGATGCGGCCCATAAGCTCAATCACCGGGTGCATGGAAGGCGCTGTAGCGATGAAGTCGGGCGCTCCCTCCGCACGCAGAATGCGATTTTCAGCTTCGAGCCACTCCGACCGTTTCTGCGCACGGTAGAGCTCTAGCTGCATTCGCAGGATGGTCAGCAGCCGAGCGTTGTCCCAGGGCTTTTGAATAAAGTCGTTCGCGCCGCGTCGCATGGCTTCGACAGCGAGGTCCACACTGCCCCATGCAGTCATGACAATGACCGGGATGCGCGCGTCGTGCTCGCGAATACTTTTGAGCAGATCGAGGCCTTCCCGGCCGGAGGTGGTGTCGCGAGTGTAGTTCAGGTCGATAAGAATGCCGTCGAACTCGCTTGCCGCAAGGCAATCAAGAACAAGCGGCGGTGTCCGTGCTGTCTCGAGCCGGTAACCCTCGGGCTCCAGCAGAAAATGAAGCGCCTCAAGGATCTGCGGCTGGTCATCGGCGACCAGCAGGCGGCAGAAACGAGGCGAATTGAGAGGAGCATCTTCCGGCATAACGATCGCTATGTGGCCTGCTGTCAGCTGTGATTATGGTACGTCTGCTGAGGCGGCGGTTTGAACGCCGGTCCGTGCCGATTGTATCGAGATCGAGTTGGCATCGAGAGTGGAGCCGACAGCGCGGTCGAGCTCGATGCGGGCTTTCTGGAAGGCCGTGCGGGCGGCTACAAGGGCTGACTCGGCGGTGGCCAGGTCGCGGCGGGCAGTAAGGGTCTGGAAGGCGGAGCCGGCGCCAAGCTCCTGCTCCTTGCCGGAGATTTCAAAGGTGCGGGCCGCGAGGTCGCGGGCCTTGGTAGCGGAGGTGACGCGGGCGCGGCTCTGGTCGAGGGCATACTGCGCATTGCGGACTTCGATGCGGATCTGTTTGCGAAGCTGTTGAGAGCGCAGTTCAGCCTGGCGAGATTCGAGCTCGGAGCGATACTGGTCGGACTTCGCGATGCGGTTGCGGAGGGGAAGGATGAGTGAGAAGCCGACGAAATAGTCGGGCGCGGAGTTATTGAAGGCGTTACTAAGTGAACCGCCATAGCTGAGAGGCGCGGTGGAGGAAGGGACGGTGGAACCGGGGTTGGCCGGGCCGCCTAGGCCGGTGCCGCCGTAGTAGCCGGTGAGCGCGAGCGAGGGCAGAAGGGCATTGCGCGCGGCGGAGCGGCTAATGGCACGGCTTTCCAGGTCGATGTCGGACTCGGAGAGCTCGAGACGCCGTTTAAGGGCTTCCTGGATGATGTCTTCGGTGGGCGCGGCGTCCGCGACGGTGGGATCGCGCGAGACGGTGCTAAGATCGGTGGGCCGGACGGGCATGGCTTCGAGGATCGGGTCGTCGAGGTTCTTGGTGAGGGCGTTCTTAATGATGAGCTGCTGGAACTGCAACTGCGAGCGCGCGATGGTGAGATCCTGCTCGCGGTTGGCGACCTCGCCCTCGTCCTTCAGGACATCGACGGCGGGAATCGCCTGAAGCTGGAGCTGCTTGCGGGCGGAATCGAGGGTCTGGTTGGCGAAGTCCAGCGAGCGGCTCTTCACCTGCTCGTCTTCGTAGGCGCTGACCAGGTCCCAATAGATGTTGGCGATCTGCGTGACGGTGGTGATCACCTGCAGCTCGAAGGCTTGGTCGGAGATCTTCTGATTGTTGCGAGCAATGCGAAGATAACGGAGATTGGGGCCGCGGCCGAAGCCGGCTAGCAGCTGCTGCTGAAAGAGGACGCGGTAGTAGGTGTCAAGCTCGGGATTGAGAAAGGTGAAGGGGCTGTTAGTCGTACCGCGGTTATTGTTGAGGGCGACGGAGAGGCTGGTGCCGGTGGGGAAGGCCTGTGTGTAGCCGAAATTGCCGGTGATGCTGTTCGCGCGCAGAACCGGGACGCCGTAGATGGATATATTCGAGAGCGGCTGCGTGTAGTGATGGACGTCAACATCGGCGGTGATGGTCGGATCGTAGGAGGCGACGACCGATCCGGTGCCAAGCGTGGACTGCACCAGGCCGGCGGCGCCGGTGCCCGCGCCACCCGCGCCGCCCGAGGTGCCCCCCGCGCCCGCGCCGGTCGACGCAGAGCCAAAGCCGCCGATGCCGCCGCCAGGTGTGTTCTGCACGACGCCGGTGTTGACGCCGCGGAAGGTGCCGCCGGCACGCGTGCGAAGGACGTCGGCCTCGGCGATCGGGATGTTGTAACGCGCGATGGCAAGATCAAGATTGTTTTCGAGGGCGAGCGCGATGGCATCGCGCAGCGAGAGCTCGAGGACACCGTCCTTGATCAGGGCATCGATGCGCGGAGAGTTGGCGAGGTTGGGCTCGGGCACGAGTGTGGCGCGGTAGGTGTCGAGCGGATTGTGGGAGTGAGGGATATCAAAGCGAAGGGCAGGTCGAGGGATCGAGGCGGTTTGAACCGGTAGGGGAGGCGTGGGCGATTGCGCCTCCAAACGCGCACGCGAAGGGAGAGAGAGCGAGAGAGCAAGGAGCGCAAGGCGTACATGTGAGGTCGTCATCTAGGCTGTGGCCCCGTGTGCAACGGTGCGACCGGGAGATCGAGTGTCCTGGCTCAGCCAGCCGTCGCGCAGCTCGATCGTGTGCGTACCATACGCTGCATTCGCCTCCGAGTGCGTGACCTGGACGATCGTGGTGCCGTCGTCGTTAAGGGTGCGGAAGAGTTGCATGATCTCGGCGGCCTGCGCGGAGTGGAGATTGCCGGTGGGCTCATCGGCAAGCAGGAGCGATGGCCTGTGAATGACGGCGCGGGCGATCCCGACGAGCTGCTGCTGGCCACCGGAGAGCTGCGAGGGAAAGAGATCTTTTTTGCCGACGATGTTGAAGCGGTCGAGCGTGTCCGCCACGAGCGCCTGGCGCTCCCTGCGCGGGATGTCTTTATAGGAGAGCGGCAGGTCAATGTTTTCGGCGACGGTGAGGTCGTCGAGTAGGTGATAGCTCTGGAAGACCATGCCGATACGGCGGCGGGCGAGATCGCCGCGTTGTTTGCGGCTAAGCGTGTGCACGGGAACGTCTTCGAAGAGGAACTCGCCGCTCCACTGGTCGTCGAGCATGGCGAGCACGTTAAGCAGCGAGGATTTCCCGGCGCCGGAGGGACCCATGACGGTGACAAACTCGCCGGTGTGGATGGTGAGATCAATGCGGCGCAGGACGAAGGTCTCGGTGTGGCCGGTCTTGTAGCTGCGTTCGAGCCTGGTGAGTTGGATCATGAGCGCGCGTTTCTCCGTTCTGGATTTACTCAGTTCTGAGGGCTTGCATGGGTTCGAGCGAGGCGGCGCGGCGAGCGGGCAGCCACGCGGCGACAATTCCGACGAGCAGGAGCAGCGCGGATGCGGCGACGAGCGTGAGCGCGTCGTGCTCCTTGACGCCGAAGAGGAAGCGGCTGAGCAGGTGTGCCGAGAGGACGCTGATGCCGACACCGATGGCGGTGCCGGTGAGGAGAAGAACGCCGGCGTTGCGGAGGATGAGCGAGAGGATATCTGAGCGCTGGGCGCCGAGAGCGAGGCGTCGCCGGTGTGTTGGTAAGGCAGCGGGCGGAAGAGAGTGGCTTCGAGCACGCTGAACATTCCGGCGTTGGCACCGATGCCGAGCGCGAGGACGAGGATCACGCCGAAGGCGAAGCCGGGAGCGCGGCGGAGCTGGCGGATGGCGTAGCGGAGGTCCTGAAGGATGGAGTACATAGTTGGTGTCCTTATTCGGCGCGAAGCGCTTCGATGGGATTGACTGAGGCGGCCCGGCTCACAGGAACGATCGCAGCCACAAGGACCACGGCGGTGATGAGCAGAACAGCGCAGACTAGGGCAACAGGGTCTGTGAGCGAGACGCCGAAGAGCTGACTGCGCAGCAGGCGGCCGAGACCGAAGGCGGCGGGCAGGGCGACGGCGACGCCGAGGGCGGTGAGACGGAGGACATCGGCAAGGACGATGCGCGAGATGGCGACGCGGGTCGAGCCGAGAGCTATGCGGATGCCGATCTCGCGCGTGCGCTGGGTGATGGAGAAGGCGAGGACGCCGTAAAGGCCGATGCCGGCGAGAACGGTGGCAAGCACGCCGAAGGAGACGGCGAGCAGGGTGACGAGGCTGTCGTTGCGGAGGACCTGATCGATCTGCGCGTCCATGGTATCGGGCTCATCGACGGCGAGCAGAGGGTCGAGCTGCTGCATGGAGCGGCGGATGAGATTGAAGGCGTCTGCGGGCGCGCCGGCAGTGCGGAGATAGAAGTAGAGTTCGCGAGCGCCGTGTGCGGCGGATTGCGAGAGCGGCTGAAAGACGGTCAGGTCGACAGCATCGCGGATGCCGGTGTGCTTGGAGTCGCGGGCGACGCCGACGACTTCGATGTTGAAGTCTGGCTTATTGGAAGCGCCGTCGGCGAGGCGGCGGCCGATGGCCTTCTGCGGACTGCCGAAGTAGTGACGGGCGAAGCTCTCGTTGACGATAGCAACCAGGGGGTGGGTCGCGTCGTCCGTCTGGCTGAAGGCGCGACCGGTGAGCAGGGGAACTTGCAGCGTGGAGAAGAAGCCGGCATTGATGGCTGACTTTTCGACGTTCATATTTTCTTCGGGAGCCGGAGTGTAGCCGTCGACGGTGATGTTGCCGCCTTGCGAGGAGCCGGAGAGCACGGGATCGTCGGTAGCGGCGATGGCCTGGAAGCCGGGAAGCGCGGTGAGGCTATCGATGATGCGCTGCTGGAGCGCGGGAATCTTTTCCGGGGGGTAGCCGGCGAGGTTGGGACGGAGGCTGAAACTGGCGAGATGGCTGGTGTTGAAACCCACGTCGACCGCGCGAAGCTTCTGTAGGGTACGGACGAAGAGGCCGGAGGCAACGAGCAGAACGACGCCGAGCGCGATCTGGACGGAGACGATGAGGCGGCGCAGGCTGAGCAGGCCGGTGGAGCCGGAGGAGCTGCTCTCGCGCAGGTTCAGGGTGAGGTTGGGGCGGCGGATTGCGAGCGCCGGCGCGAGGCTGAAGCCAAGGCTGACGAGGATTGCCATGGCGAAGTTGAACAGGAGGATGCGATGATCGAGCGTCCCGGAGAAGATGTTGGTGCCGTCCGAGCCCTGGAGGCGGCTGATGAGGATACGGATGGCCAGAGGCGCCAGCAGCAGGCCCGCAGCGCCTCCGAGGACGCCGATGAGCAGACCCTCGATCATCAGCTGACCGAAGACGCGCCGGTTGCTGGCGCCGAGGGCGGCGCGGAGGGAGAACTCGCGCACGCGGCCGGCGGAGCGAACCAGCAGAAGACCGGCGACGTTGATGGACGAGAGAAGTAGAACGAGGGCGGCCATCGCCATGACGATGCGAAGCGGCTTTTCGAGGCCCTCGCGGCTGTAGGAGAAGCCGCGTGCGCCCGGCAGCACCAGCAAGCGGCTGTCCGTCAGGAACTCCTGGGTGAAGCGGGGCGGCTTTTGACCGAGCGCCTTGAGTTCCTCGGCGCGGAGAGCGTACCACAGAGGAGCGACTGCAGCCTGTGTCTGCGCGGTGGTCTCACCCAAGCGCATGCGGCCGAGGATGTTGAGCCAGCGGTCTTTGTGATTCGTGAGGCGGGCTGCCTGGCCGGGAACAATCTCGCCAAGCATCGACATGGGAACGAAGAGAGCTGGGGTCTGACCCCAGACCGCGCTATGAAAGCTGGGCGAGGCGATACCGACGATCTGGAAGGGATGACCATTCAGAGAAAGGGTCTGGCCGACCAGGGCGGGATCGCCGCCTAGGTGGTTTTTCCAGAAGGCGTAGGAGAGAACGGCGACAGGGTTTGCGCCGGGCGCGTTGTCGTCGGCCGGGGTGAGAAGTCTGCCGAGGAAGGGCTGGGCTCCGAGGACGGGAAAGTAGTTGCCGCTGACGATCTCGCTCTGGGCGACCTGGGCGTTGTTATGCCAGACGGTATCGATCTCGGCGGGCGAGGTCGCGATGAGGCCCTGGAGAGCCTGACTATGGTCGCGGAAGTCTTTATACATCGGGTAGGAGAAATAAGCTTCGGCATCGCCGCCGTGAGTGCTGGAGTGGCCCTCCCACGCCTTGCCGGTGCCCTCAAGAATGACAAGCTGCTGCGGGTCGCGGACGGGGAGCGAGCGGAGCAGGGCTTGGTCGAGCAGCGAAAAGATAGCAGTATTGGCGCCAATGCCGAGTGCGAGAGTGAGAATGGCGGTCAGGGCGAAGCCGGGCGAACGCCGGAGCTGGCGGAGGGCGAAGCGGAGATCTTGAACGAGGTTCATCAGGGCAACTCCTTATTCGGCGCGAAGAGCTTCAGTGGGTTCGATGGAGGCGGCTCGGCGGGCAGGGAGGAGGCTGGCGGCGACGGAGGCGAGAAGCATGAGACCGGCGGCGATGGCGAGGGCAGCTGCTTGGTTGCCGAGTATGGAGTTGACGGAGGAGAGGTCGACGCGGGCGGTGTCGGAGATCAGTGCCGTTACAGATCGGCGAAGCGCGAGGCCGCCGAGCGTACCCATCACGAGGCCCAGCGCGGTGAGCGTCATGCCGCTGCCGAGCACGCCGGTGAGGATGCGCTGGCGGCTGGCGCCGAGGGCCATGCGAATTCCGAGCTCGCGGGTGCGGGAGGCGACCTGGTAGCTGAGCAGGCCGAAGAGGCCGATGATGGTGAGCAGGAGAGCAAACAGGGCGAAGCCCCCTGCTAGCGAGGAGAAGAAGCGCGGGGCGGCGATGGAGTGGTCGATCAGGCTTTGCATGGGGGCGAAACGTCCGACGGAGACCTCGGGATCGGCGGCGGCGACGGCGGCTGCAGCGGCGAGGGCAAGCGCGGGATCGGGCTGCATGGCTGCATTGCTGTGCGAGGCGTGGGTGCGAAGGAGGAACGTGGTGGGGAACCAGCCATTAATCATCTTGACCGTGCGGTCGGAGACCTGGGCGTAGGGAAGATAGACGGTAGGGCGGAGGGTGCCGGCGAGCGCGCGGTCGTGGGCGTCGGCGACGATGCCGACAATGCGGAGAGGCGAGCCGCCGCCATCGATGACGTACTCGCCGAGGGGGATGCGATCGGGCCAGCCAAGTGTTGCGGCTCGTTGATTGATGAGGGCAACAGGCTGACTTGTGACGGTATCCGAAGTGGATATGTCATTGCCCGCGAGAAGGATCGTTCCGGCAGTGTGGAAGTAGCCGGGCGTTACAAATCGAGTCTCCACGTAAGCGAAGAGTTCTTTGTGACCTACGGGATAGCCGGAGTTGTTGAGGCCGCGGTCGAGCGGGAGGCCGTTGACGGTGGCGACGTCGGAGACGCCCGGGATCTGGCGCAGGCGGTTCTCGACGGCGGCGATGAACTGCTGGGTGTGGGCGCTCGAGTAATAGGCGGTTCCCTTGAGGTTGACCTGCAAGAGCGAGAGATTTTGCGGGCGGACGCCGGACGGGATGGCGCGCATATTGAGGAAGGTGCCGAGCAGCAGCGCGGCAGCGGAGAGCAGGGTTGCGGCGAGGGCGACCTGGGCAACGATGAGCGAGCGGCCGAGGCGGTTTTGCGAGACGGAGGCGCCTGCGGCTCGCGTGGCGCCGAGAGCCGCAGAGACGGAGGGTCGGAAGGCGCCCAGAACGGGAATGAGTCCGAAGACGAGGGTGGTGGCGAGCCCGGTCGCAAGGGCGAAGGCCGCAGAGCCCAGGCCGATACCGATGTGGTGGAGCGCGGGAAGATCGAAGGGGGCGTTCGCGACGAGGACGGGAAGACAGATGCCGGCGAGCCCAAGGCCGAGAACGCTGCCGCCGAGGGCGAGCAGGAGGCTTTCGCTGAGCAGCAGGCGGAGGACGGAGGCGCGGCTTGCGCCGAGGGCGGAGCGGAGCGCGAGCTCATACCGGCGGGCGGAGGCGCGGGCGATGACAAGGCCGGCCAGATTGAGGCAGGCGACCAGAAGCACGGCGAGCACGGCAGCGGAGAGCGAAATGACGCTCGACCGGGCGTTGCTGACGACAACGCGCTGGAGCGGCCAGGCGATCTCGTGCATGGGCGGCGCGCCCGGAGGTCCCCAGCGGTGATAGCTGGGGTATTGGTCGAGCATGGCTTGTGTGAGGGGGCCGAGTTCGGCGGAGAGCTGGGCGAGGATGACGCCGGGCTTAAGACGAGCGATGAACTGGAAGTTGTCGCCGTGGTAGCCGGGGTCGTCGGGCGAGAGGTGGAGCGGCTGCCAGATGTCGGGAGCGTCGACGGTCGAGGCCGAGGAGGGCATCACGCCGATGACGGTATAGAGGTCGGCGTTGATGTGGATGGCGCGGCCGAGAACATGGGGGTCGGCATTCAGCGCGCTGCGCCAGAGAGCTTCGCTGAGGATGGCTGCGGGTGCGGCCCCGGGAAGGTCCTCCTGTAAGGTGAAGGTGCGGCCGAGCAGAGGCGCAATGCCGAGGGTGGGAAGGTAGCCAGCGGAGACGCGAAGCGATCGGACAGTGCGTGGATGGCCGTCGCCGATGGAGAAGTTCTGGCCGAGCGGGCCGTCGTCCGCGACACCGCTGCTCGAAAAGCTGGAGCTATGCGCGGCGAGAAAAGTGGCGGTCTCGCCTGTCTGCTCGGCGTTGGGGTCGGTGCCGGCAGTGGAGAGGCCGACCCCGACGAGCTGCTCCTGAGCGGGGTAGGGAAGCGGCGCGAGCAAAGTGCTGTGAATGATGCTGTCCATGATGGTTGCCGCACCGATGCCGAGCCCGAGCGTCAGGATTGCCGTAAGTGCGAATCCGGGCGAGCGGCGGAGCTGGCGGAGGGCGTAGCGGAGGTCTTGCAGGATGGCGGTCAGCATGGGTGATCCCTCGGAGTTCGGGTTTACTCACTGCGGAGGACGGTCATAGGCTCGACCGAGGAGGCGCGGCGAGCGGGAAGAAGGGTGGCGAGGAGCGCGATGGTGAGCACGCCAAGCGAGGTGAGAGCGTAGGCGACAGGGTCGAAGGCGGGCAGCTTGCCGACGACGCTGGCGACGAAGCGGACGAGGCCAAGCGAGAGCGCAATGCCGGCAGCAATGCCGAGGGCGGCGACGGAGAGCGCTTTGCCGAGCACCATGCCGAGCACCTGCGGACGCGTGGCCCCGAGAGCAATCCGCAGCCCGAACTCAAAGCGGCGCTGCGCGACGGTGTAGGCGGTGACGCCGTACATGCCGATGGCGGCGAGCAGCACACTGACGGCGGCAAAGAGCGTGAAGAGCGTGGTGCGGAACTGCTCGGGACGTTCGACCTCGCCGACGTTCTCGCGCATGGTGGTGATCTTGACGGCGACCTCTGGGTGAGAGCGCAGGAGGGCGTTGCGGAGGGTGTCGGCCATGGCGGCGGGGGGGAGCGGCGTGCGGACGACGATCTGCATGTCGTCGGCCCAGCCGCCATGCTGGGTGGCAGGCATGTAGATGGTCGGCGAGGGGGGTTGCGCCGGAGAGTCGCTGCGAATGTCGCCGACTACGCCGACGACCATGGAGAAGTGAGTCGAGCTTTCGTCAAGTCCGGTGGCGATCTGCTGACCGATGGGGTCCTGGTTGGGAAACTGAGTGCTGGCGAGCGCGTCATTGATGAGAAGCACCTTGGGCGAGCCGAGGCGATCGTCGGCGCTGAAGAAACGGCCGCGCATGAGCGGTACGCCCAGGGTGGTGAAAAAGCCGGGAGTGATGGGGTTAAAGTCCGCATGAGGGAGGCCGGTGGATGAAGGCGCAAAGACCTGACGACCCTTGATGGCGTAGTTTCCGTTGCTGCCGCCTTCGCTCATCGGTGCGCCGTAGATCGCCGCTGCGGATTCGACGCCCGGGACGGCTCGCACCGAGGCGAGCGTGGCATCGAGGCGGGCGAGCCGGGCCTCCATCAGTTCGTGCAGCCGCGCGGTGTGGGCCGCGATGATCGCAGGTGTGGGATTGGGCGGATCGGGCGGGATGCGCTCGGGCGTTGAGATGACGGCGTGGGTGTCGAGGGTGAGGAGGTGCTCGGGCGCGAAGCCGAGGTCCTGCCGCGACTGCGCGATGAGCTGGCGGGTGAGCAGGATGGCGGCGACCGATAGGGTGAGGGTGAGGGCGGTCTCGGCGACGATGAGCGCATTGCGCAGGCGCAGGGAGCCGCGGGATTCGGCGGCCCGGGAGCTGTCGCCGCGCAGCACGGAGACTGGATCGACGTGCCATGAGCGCCAGAGCGGCAGCAGCGTCGCCAGCAGCATGACGGCGAGGCTGACCAGCCCCGAGAAGAGGAGGACGTCGAGGTTGAGGTGAACTTCAGTGAGGCGCGGGATGTCCGGCGGGGCGATGCGCGTGAGCAGACGCAGCGCGGGGACGGCAAGGAGAAGGGCGAGCAGGCAGCCGGCGATTGCGAGCAGAGCGGTTTCGGTGAGGGCGCGTGCGGCGAGTGCGCGGCGGGAGGCGCCGAGGACGGTGCGGATGGAGAGTGCGCGAACCTGGCGGGTGGCGCGGACGAGCTGCAGATGCGTGAGGTTGGCGCATACGATCAGCAGCAGAACGACGACGGACGCCATGAGCAATTGCAGCGTGGGGCGCACTTTGCCGACGAGCTGCTCCTGTAAAGGAACCGCTTCGATGCTCTTGTGGCGGTCTTCGGGGAAGCTCTGCTGCAGCCGGGCGGAGAAGGTGGCGAGCTCGGCCGAGAGCTGCGCGGTGGAGACGCCGGCCCGTCGCCGGGCGACGACCTGGTCGTTGTAGGCGGTTCGGTTCGTGAAGCTCGTCTGGGCCGGCACTTCGATCCAGACGTCGGTCTTGCCCGGGAACGAGAAGCCTGCGGGGAGGACGCCGGCGACGGTGTAGAGCGTGCCCTCAAAGGTGACGGCCTGCCCGAGGGCGGCCGCGGCCGAGCCGAAACGATCGCGCGCGAAGGCGGCGCTGAGCAGCACGTCCGTGCCGACGCGGTCGGTGGGATGGAAGAGCCGGCCGGCGATCGGCTGGACGCCCATGATCTCCGTGAACTGCGGGCTGACGGTGGCGATGGGGATGTAGAACGACGCGCCGCGCAGGATGACGCCGGCGGCGTAGCTGCCGAAGTGGGCGGTGGCGTCCAAGCCGCGCACGTCGCGGGCGAGGTCGTTGTAGTCATCGCCACCGAGCCGCGGGATGGATCGGCCTTCGTCATTGAAGTGGGTGCGGATCGCGACGATACGGTCGGCGTCGTGGTAGCCCAGCGGACGCAGAAGGACGTTGTCGACGACCGTAAAGATAGCCGCGTTGAGGCCGATGCCGATGGCAAGGGTCGCGACCACTGTCAGGGTGAAGGCGGGGGCCTGTCGGAGGCTGCGGAAAGCCTGTTTGAAGGGTGTCATTATGCCTCCCCGTAAAGTTTGCGATCTTCGCGGGCAATGCCGGTGACGGTAGAGGAGTTCATCTCAGGCTCGGCGAGCAACTGCGCCAACTCACCCTCGGCGACGATCTTGCCGTCAAAGAGGTGGATCTGGCGCTCGGCATGGGCGGCGAAACGGGGGTCGTGCGTGACCATGCAGATGGTGGCGCCTTCCTCGTGCAGCTCCTGCAGAAGCCGCATGACGGCCTCGCCATTTTTGGAATCGAGATTGCCCGTCGGCTCGTCGGCGAGCAGGATGGACGGGGCTCCGGCAAGGGCTCGCGCCACGGCCACCCGCTGCTGCTGGCCGCCAGAGAGCTGCGCCGGGTAGTGGCGCATGCGATGCGCCATGTTGACACGTTCGAGCGACTGCGCCACACGCTGCTTGCGTTCGGCGCCCGCCATGCCGGAACGATAGGTCAGCGGCAGTTCGACATTTTCATACACAGTTAGATCGCCGATCAGATTGAAGCTCTGAAAGATAAACCCGATCTCCTGGTTGCGGATACGGGAGCGGTCGCCAAAGTTCAGCTGCGCAACCTCTTTTCCGTTCAGGGTGTACGCGCCGTCTGTTGGCATGTCGAGCAGGCCGAGAATCGACAGCAGCGTCGATTTGCCGCAGCCCGAAGGGCCGGACATCGCCACGTACTCTCCGCGCGCTATCGAGAGATGGATCCCGGAGAGTGCGTGCGTCTCGAGCTCGTCGGTATAGAAGACCTTGGTGAGGTGCTCGATGTGAATGAGAGTGTCCTGCTTTGGAGAGTTCATGCATTTCCTTCCTAACCTGCGTTCGGCGGTTATTGGAGCCTGACACGATCCGCCGAGTCCCAGCGCGACATGTCGGAGAGGATGACGGTGTCGCCGGGCTGAAGACCCTCGATCACCTGAATGCTGTTGACGGAGGCACGACCCACCTTGACGGGCGTGCGGACGGCGGTCTTTCCATCGGGCGAGACGCGAAAGAGACTAATGACCGAATTCTCGTTGCCGAAGGCGGGGCGGCCAACGTACAGCACATCGGTCATGCGGTCAAGGTCGATCGTGCCGTCCACTGAGAGATCCGGCCGCGCGCCCTGCGGCAGTGCGCCCAGCAAGTCGACATCAACCGTCACGGTCCCGTTCTGCACGGCGGGGTCGATGCGCGCAACCTTGCCGGCGATAACGCCGTTGTGGGTATCGATCTCGGCCGGCTGGCCAATCTGAATATCGCGAGCCTGGGTCTCGGCAATCTTGAGTGCGGCCTTCAACTGATCGGGCTGGACCACCTTCGCCAACGTAGTTCCCAGGGCGACGTGCTCGCCAACCTGGTGCGGCAGATCGACCAACACGCCCGCGATGCCTGCCCGCACGCTCAGCGCCTGCTGTTGCTTCTGCTTGAGGCCCAGCATCACCTGCGCCTGCTGCACCTTGGTCTGCTGCACGGCTAGCTGTGTCACGATCGCTTTGCCGTTCAGATCGAGCCGCTCGTTTTCGAGATCGTTGCGCTGGTTGAGTTCGTCCGCCTTGCCCTTTGAAGCGCTATACGTCAGGCCGCTGATGACACCGAGATCATAAAGGCTCTTATCGGTCTGCGCCTGCAGCTGCGCCTGTTTCTGATCGGCGCCGACGGTGGCTGCGCCGGCCCGCTGGTTCATCAGATCACTCTGCAGGCGGGCCTGCGTGTTTTTATAGTCCGCCTGCGCCCCTTTCAGCTGAAGCTCGGCATCCAGCATCTGCTGCTGCACCGCGGGGTCGACCAGATCCATCAGGATGGTGTCTGGCTCAACATGCGCGCCGGGCAGAACACGGATGCGGACGACCGTTGCCTCGGTCTCTGCCGGAATAAGGCGGATCTTGTCCTCGCGTGGAACGAGCGATCCGGGGCCACGCACCTGCCGCAGCAGCGGTCCGCGCTTCACCGTGTCTGTCCAGACGGCGCTATCGACGCTGGGAAGCGCAGGCTTCAGGCGCAAAACAAACAAGGCCACGAGACCGAGGACGACCAGCGTCGCTGCGCCGAAGATTACGTTACGGCGAAGCTTGCGCCTCTTGAGATCGGGACGTGAGATATCCATTCACATATTGCTAAGGCATTTGAGAGACCATTTCGAAACATTGCAATACGCTCTGATTTCGGCTTTCCAAAGGATCAGTGTGAGAATAGGAGTGTTCACTATCCAGAAATCACTGTCCACAGACGGACAGCACTCACATGCGTTTGCAGCGTCTCTCGGGAGATCTTCAGCGAGTGCTCGTTCAGCAGCATCTCCGTAGCAGGTGATGGACCGAAGCCGGCGTAGCGGGTTTTGACCAGATCCACCGCGTACTGCCGGATGCCGGCGTTCACGCGGCGGTTCGAGACCTGCCCGCGCGCCTTGTGAATCAGCTCCGCCCCGCCGCCGTCCTCATACCGTGCTAGCAACCGGTACGCATGCCGCTCGCTGATCGCGAGAACCGCTGCAGCCTCAGCGACCGTCCTTCGCCCAGACAGTACTTCCGTCAACACTGCAATCCGCTTCAGATCGCGTTCGCTCATCCTGATCCATCCATCTCTTGAACCTGACAGTTCTAATGGGCGGGACCATGACATTTCTAAGGAGCGCTTACAGAGCGTGTTGCTGCAAAGTTCGTTTGTCCAATGTTCTGCAAAGTAGAAATGTCCGTAGCAGTCGTGCGGTGGGAATGTGTGAAATCACCGCACTTGGTGATTTCCAAGGACTGTGGAAAGAGTGGGACAGTTTCATCGTTCCACGCTTTCCATCAGGCCGTCATTTCCACCGCTTCTGATTTTCGCTCGCGTTTTCGATATCCAGTCTTTTCGCTATTGGTCTTCACCTTCGGGACATACTTCAGATCCTGCTGGGCCTTGATGAGCGCGAGCGCATGGCCGAGCCGCTTGTTCTCAACGATGGCAGTATGGCTGACACGCTGATCCTTGTCGAAGACGCGGTAGGGAAGCACCTGTCCCTTCCAGCGCACTTCCAATCTTCCGTCCGCGAAGTCATAGAGATCGACATACTGGCCACCTAGTTCCTCCGACACAGCACTGCGCTCAAGGATGAGTTGCTTGCGATCATAGGCTAGCGTCAGCTGTTGGCCGACGTGTCGTTGTTCGCGATGGCAGAGGATATCGCTCAGCCGGTCAGGGCTCAGGGTCAGTCGGCGATGCAGGTCTTCTGGCTTCGCCGCACGAACAGAGAACTTCTCGTTGAAGCGGTTAACAAACTCCGGCAGGAAGTCGTTGCCGGCCTGCATGTCGCACACGTCATCGAGACGGAGCTCCTTGACCAGACGGTCCTGCAGCGTGCGGTTCACGCGCTCCACGCGGCCCTTCGCCTGGCTTGAGTTGGCGCAGATGATCTCGATGTTCAGCTCCGCCAGCGCACGTCCGAACTGCGTCATACCTGCGCCACCCTTCGCATCCCGGTTGATCCGGAACACGGTGTGCTTATCCGAGTAGAAGGCAACAGGGCAGCCGTGAGCGTCAAGATATCCGCGCAGGCAGTCGAAGTAGGAAGATGTGCTCTCGCTGGGCACGAAGCGCAGCTGCATCAGCTTGCCGGTGGCATCATCAATGAACACCAGCAACGAACAGGCTGCGCCACGCTCCTCGAACCAGCGATGATCGCTGCCGTCGATCTGGATCAGCTCGCCGTAGCTCTCGCGCCGAGGACGGGGCTGGTGGAAGCTCCGGCGCTGCTTACGCGACAGCCACAGTCCATCCTCGACCATCCACTTACGCAGGGTCTCGCGCGAGACCTTCACGCCATCCTTCGCGAGCAGAACCTCCGCCGCCAGGCTCGGACCAAAATCTGCGTACCGTGAGCGTACAAGCTCAATCACGTACTCGCGGATCCCGGAGGTCAGTTGGTTGTTCGAGGTGCGGCCGCGGGCTCTATGGATCATCGCACCGCCGCCACCGTCGCGGTACGCTAACAGCAGCCTGCGCGTCTGCCGCGTACTTAGCTCCAGGATCGCAGCCGCCGAGACCTCAGTACGGCGTCTCGCCAGGACCTCAGATAGAACTTCTATCCGTTGCAGTTCGTGTCCGCTCATCGTAAAAAGATCCAATCTCCGCCTCCGAGATCACTTCTCGGAAGGGTAGTTTGGACATTTCAACTTTGCAGAAACCGGACATTTCTACTTTGCAGCTACA